>VYLQ01000007.1_pt1 | contig 224587 bp, 201 predicted proteins | sample 5115351 | NCBI WGS metagenome assembly VYLQ01 (sample SAMN12291776, study PRJNA351875) | freshwater metagenome | isolation source: freshwater lake | place: USA: Michigan, Lansing Lake | collected 2013-08-14 | reverse complement strand
CAAACTGAGCACTATTCCTGCCCTTGGCGGGGATTTAGGTGGTAGCGTAACCGCGGCTTCCGTTGATAAAATTAAAGGCACTTCTGTTTCCGCGACAGCGCCAACAGTTAACCAGGTATTGCAATTTGTGGGAGGTGTTTGGACACCGAGCACATTAGCAACCGGAGGAACCGTAACAAGTGTAGCTACCGGCACGGGATTAACCGGAGGCCCAGTGACAAATTCAGGAACCATTTCGTTAGCCAATACAGCAGTTACACCCGGAACGTACGGTTCGACAACCCAAATACCATCAATCACGGTAGATGCACAAGGACGATTAACAGCGGCAACCAATGTAAGCCCAGTTTTAGCAAGCACTTCCACCACTGGATTCTTAACTTCTGTGGATTGGAATAACTTCAACAGTAAATTATCTGGTGCCTTAACGAATGGAAATATTTTTGTGGGGAATGGTAGCAACGTAGCCACCGGCGTGGCGATGAGCGGAGATGCAACGATTTCAAATACTGGCGCTGTCACAATTTCAAACTTGGCAGTGACGAGTGCAAAAATTGCTCCCGATGCGGTAACCGGTGCCAAGTTGCAAAGCGATGCAGCCGTTGACGCAAACCGCGCAGTCAATACCAATCACATTCGTGATTTGGCGGTAACCAATGCAAAAATTGCAGGAGTAAATGCGTCAAAAATTTCAGGTACACTTGGCACGGCCAATGGAGGTACCGGTTTAACAGCTGTTGTTCCCGGAGCAGTTGCCTATGGAGGCGCAACCGATTTTGCATTTACAGCCGCGGGCACAACCGGACAAATTTTACAATCAAATGGAGCCGCTGCCCCTACATGGGTAAATGCCCCAGCTCCGACCGGAGCAGCCGGTGGCGATTTAGCGGGAACTTATCCTAACCCAACCATTGGCACAACTGCCGCTACCGGAGCAAATGTCGTTACCGCCATCAATGCGTCTGTATCAACTATCAACACAGCCCGCTTAAATTCTGCTGTGGTTTTAGATACGGAAGCACCAGCTGCCGGAGACATCACCGGAAATTTTTCAACCGGTTTACAGATTGGCGCGAATAGTGTAACGGCTGCAGAGATTAACGACAACTCGATTGCCAATGCAGATATATCGGGCACAGCTGCCATTGCCGTGAGCAAACTTGCAGCAGGAACAAACGGTCAAATTCTTCAGACAGTGGCTGGTGCACCAACATGGTCAACCATTCCATCATTCCTTTCGCCTACGCTCAATAGCGGGCAGATTTTTGTGGGCAGTGTCGGTAACATAGCAACGGGTGTGGCCATGAGTGGTGATGCTTCGATCAGTAATACCGGAGCAGTAACCCTGACCAATTCATCAGCCACACGTACGAACTTAGGCTTGGGAACGCTCTCAACACAAAATTCGAATGCAGTAGCCATCACAGGCGGCACCATCACAGGTCTAACAACGCCGTTGGATATTGGCAGTGGAGGCACAGGAACAAATTCGGTGACACCGGGAGGTGTAGCCTATGGCGTAATTGGTGCACTTAATTATACCCCGCAGGGCACCGTAGGACAATTGTTACAATCGAATGGAGCGGCAGCGCCCACTTGGGTGAATGCACCTGCTGCAGTGACGGCCAGCAATGGATTAACCCGAACTGCGAATGACATTGCTTTGGGAGGAACTTTAACAGCAAACATAACAATCGCTTCTGCAGGATTTAATTTGGCTCTGAATGGAGCGGGTAATTTTGGAATTGGGATCGCTGCACCAACGGCACGACTTCACATAGCTCAAACACTAACGGGCTCTACGCCGATGGCTGTTATCGACAATGGTCACGCTTCGGGAGATGCTTCACTTCGTTTTTCAGCAGGAGCAACTCATTATGTGATTGGATCAGATGCTTCAGCAAATGCATTTGTGATTAGTAATAATTCAACTGGCTTAGGTACTGCGGATCGTTTCACCATTGCTTCAACTGGTAATGTGGGGATCGGTACCGCTACCCCAACCCAAATCATCGATATTGTAGGTAACGTCAAATTTTCTGGCGCCCTCATGCCCAATAATTTACCCGGAACTTCCGGCCAAGTGCTTACATCTGCAGGGGCAGGCGTAGCACCTACTTGGACAAATGTTACCACCGGTAGTGGCACGATCAACAAACTTACCTTTTGGAATACCTCAACCACCATATCAGCTAATACAAATCTTCATTGGGATAATGCAGGTGAAAATCTGGGAATTGGCTGGTCTGCACCCGAACGTAACCTACATCTGCACAGAGCCTCAGCAGCAGAAACATATGCAAAGTTTACCAATACCACCACAACCATTGGCGCGGGTAACGGCTTTGAAATTGGTATCAATGCGACCCCTGGTGATGTGCTACTGCGAAACTACGAAAACACGAGCATGCAGTTTTTGACCAATAACTTAGAGCGGATGCGAATTACTAGTGCAGGGAATGTGGGTATAGGTATCACTACTCCGAATGCACCGTTACAATTTGCAAATGCAATAGTGCCCAGAAAAGTAGTTTTGTGGGAGGGCGCCAACAACGATCATCAGTTTTATGGATTTGGCCTAAGCACAAACATTTTGAGATACCAAACAGATGCAACTGTTGCAGACCACGTATTCTTTGCGGCAACAAGTGCTACTACCAGCAATGAATTGATGCGGATAGAAGGAACAGGTAACGTAGGTATTGGCACGGGTTCTCCAGTAAATAAATTAGATGTTGAGGGCGGTGTGGCAATAGGTAGTGCTTATTCGGGTTCAACTACTGCTCCTACAAACGGCTTGGTTGTAGAAGGCAATGTGGGAATTGGTTTATTAAACGCAAGTAATCCTCCTACAAAAGTCATGATTGTTGATGCAACTGAACCCACGCTCCGTCTGACCAGTTCAAACACAGCTACGCTAACCAACCAAGCAAATAGTGGAACTTTAGAGTTGTTAGAGGGTAATGGCACATTTGGCTCTACGGCTAATGGCTTTAGACTGCGTTACAATGGTAGTGCAAATACTTTTTCAATTACGTCCGGACAGGGCGCAACAGTTACCGATCACATGATAATTGATCGTGGGGCTAATAGAATTGGTATCGGAAGAAACCCAACAGTAGCCCCGTTAGAAGTAGAGGGTAACATATTCGCCAATGGCAATATGGGTATCGGCACCGCTAGTCCTGTGAATAAACTGGATATTGAAGGGGGTGCTGTAATTGGAGCAAGTTATTCCGGAACGAGCGCAGCACCCGCAAACGGATTGTTGGTTCAAGGAGATGTTAGTATAGGCGAAGTTGATGTTGCCACAAATGGAAATTTTACCGTCACGGGTAATGGTGCAGGCGCTCAAGGAGTCGTAGTACTTAATCGAACAGGAAGTGATGGTATCATGGTTCGTTTCCGCAGAGATGGCGCAACACAAGGAGATATCTCAATGGCTGGAGCCACGATCTCATACAATGCATTCACCGGCTCTCATTATGGTTCGATGGATTTACCCTCGCAAAAAGGAATGCTTGTAACATTAACAGGTGCTAACAAACAAATGGAAAACAACTCAACTGCCGAGGTAGTTTATGGTGTGAGGGAATCCACTCAACCCAACGACTCCAAAATAATGGGTGCGTTTTTAGGTCTTCAAAATTCTAGTTCGACACATGATACCTCCAATCCCTATTTAATTATGGCGGTGGGCAACGGGGAAATGTGGGTTGTAGACCAAGGCCAAGATATTGAAGCGGGCGATTATTTGATTTCTTCTTCTGTTAAAGGACATGCCATGAAAGATATAGGAGAATATGATATTGCTCATGTAGTGGCGAAAGTTGCAGAGCCTGTGAAATGGGGAGAAGTTTCAGAAACAATCAATGGAGTTAAACATAAACGCGTATCCGTTTTCTTTGAAGCTTTTGATAAAAACCACAAAGCAGAGAAGTTAATGGATCAAATTAAACAATTGAATGCACGTATATCGGCCATGGAAGAAAAACAAGAAACTGAAATAGCCACCCTCAAAAAACAGATGGACGAGGTGCTTCGCATTATTGGCGCGGAGGCAAATAAGAAAAAGAACTAAGAATTCGATCAATAAGAAATTTTCAAAAGCCGCAAATCAATTCGATTTGGCGGCTTTTTTTATGGAATGATAAAACAGGTCTAATCATCAACCTCAAAATGCAGAAGAAGATTCCACAAGAGCAGGTTTCCGAATCTGGTTATTTCGGATAATACCGAATCTTTACTTATTTTTAGCTCTAGTCTAAAAATCTCCCTATGCGGCTTTTCTCCCCATCCTCTTGCAGGATAACTATTATCCTTTTTTTTCTAGGTTTTTCAACAGTATCATTTTCTCAAAATTCCGTTTCGATCGGTACCACCAGTACCAATCCGAAAGCTGTTTTGTGGCTGAGCGGAACCAATCAAGGTATCATCATTCCCATTGTAACCAACAAAACCAATGTTTCGGCTGGCCCAACCGAAAAGGGTATGGTAGTTTTTGATGACAGCGACAAGAAAGTGTATTTCTTCGATGGCACTGCCTGGAATCAGGTGGGTGGCTCCGGCGCAGGCGGTCAGGGTATTGCCATTAATGGAAACACCGTTCAGTTAAATTCTACGGTTGGCTCTACATTTAGCCTTTCTAATACTGCCCCCACCGGCAAAGGACAATTATTGGTGTGGGATGGCACCAAGTGGGATGCCACACTGGCTCCAACTACCACCGGCCAATCACTTAGCTGGGATAATACCAATGGAAAGTGGACACTGGCCAATGCCTCTCTCACATTAGCGGGAGATGTATCCGGCCCATCCAACAATACCACCATTGCCACTACCTCTGGAAACAACATTTTGGCTGCGGTGAACAATGCAGCAACCACATCCAAATTACTTCCTTCACAAATTACAGCCGGCACGCCCGGTCAGGTTTTAACCACCTCTGCGGGAAGCGTAGCCGTTTGGGCCAACTTACCGGCAGCAACCGGCACAGTCACCAATATCGCTACCGGCACTGGACTAACCGGAGGCCCCATTACAACCACAGGAACTATTGCGTTAGCGAACACATCTGTCGTAGCAGGAACCTACGGTAGTGCTACACAGGTTCCTCAAATTGCAGTAGATGCTCAAGGAAGAATTACAACGGCAAGCAACATTACGATTCCTGCATCAGGCCCATCTACCAGTGGTCTGTTATCAACAACCGATTGGAATACGTTTAATAATAAACTCGGCGGTTCGCTTACCAACGGAAATATTTTTGTGGGTAATGTGAGCAATGTGGCCACAGGTGTTCCAGTGAGTGGCGATGCGTTGCTTTCTAACACAGGAGTATTGACCATTCAGCCCAGTAAGATTACTTCATCAAAAATTCTGGATGGTGAAATTGTGGATGCAGATATCAATGCTTCGGCAAATATTTCCGATACCAAATTAGCTACCATTAGCACCGCCGGAAAAGTGTCCGGTAATGCAATTACAACCGGAACGATCGGTGGTAACACAATTATCAATACAACAGGTAATGTAACGGCTGCAAATATCTCTGGTAATGGATCAGCCTTAACAAATCTAAATGCCAGCAACCTGGCAACAGGCACAGTTCCTACTTCGCGTATCGATGTTGGAACTACGGCGAATAAAATCGTTCAACTGGACGGCACCGGAAAGTTGCCGGCTATAGATGGTTCACAGTTAACAAACCTTCCGGTAGGAACAGAAACCGATCCGACCGTGAAAGCTATTAATGGAATTGTAAAATCCAATGGTACTACGATCAGTGCAGCTACGGCAGGTACAGACTATCAAGCGCCGCTTGTCAGTGGCACGAATATTAAAACAATTAATGGAACCTCGGTGCTGGGGGCTGGTAACATTACCGCCGTTACGACAGAGACAGATCCGGCAGTGAAGGCAATCAATGGCCTAGTAAAATCAGATGGAACAACCATCGGAGCAGTTGTTTCAGGAACAGACATAAAAACAATCAATGGAACCTCTCTACTTGGAGCAGGCAACATTACCGCAGTTACGAGCGAAACAGATCCTGCTGTAAAAGCAATTAATGGCTTGGTAAAAAGTAATGGAACCACCATCAGTGCAGCTTCGGCGGGCACAGATTATTTGGCTCCTAATGGAAACGGATCAGCTTTAACAAATCTAAATGCCAGCAACCTGACAACAGGTACAGTGCCCACCGCGCGTATCGATGTTGGAACTACGGCGAATAAAATTGTTCAATTGGATGGCACCGGAAAATTACCGGCTGTAGATGGTTCACAGTTAACGAATCTGCCGGCAGGAACAGAAACCGATCCGACCGTGAAGGCGATCAATGGTCTGGTGAAATCCAATGGAACCACCATCGCTGCGGCGGTAGCAGGTACTGATTATGTGGCTACCGAGACAGATCCTGCGGTGAAGGCAATCAATGGCTTAGTAAAATCAGATGGAACAACCATCGGAGCAGTTGTTTCCGGAACGGACATAAAAACAATCAATGGAACCTCTCTACTTGGCGCAGGTAACATTACCGCAGTTACCAGCGAAACAGACCCAGCCGTAAAAGCAATTAATGGTTTAGTAAAATCCAACGGTACTATCATCAGTGCAGCTGCGGCGGGTACGGATTATTTGTCTCCCAATGGAAATGGCTCCTCCCTTACCAATTTAAATGCAAGCAATATTTCATCCGGAACATTAGCGATAGCCAACGGAGGTACCGGAGCGACAACTGCCCCTGCTGCCAGAACTGCTTTGGGCTTAGGAACACTAGCTACGCTTTCAACGGTAACGACAACGGAGATTACAGATGGCACCATACTCGATGCAGATATTGCAGCCGGAGCCGGAATTGTGGATACCAAACTGGCAACGATCTCCACGGCAGGAAAAGTTTCAGGAAATGCAATTACCAGCGGAACCATTGGCGGTAACACAGGTATTAATTCGACCGGGAATATTACAACCACAGGAACACTGAACACCGGTGCAGCAACTGTGTCCGGATTAACCATTGGGTCAACAGTCATAAACTGGCCTACGAATGCTTCCGGATCATTAACGAATGATGGCACTGGTAACTTAACGTGGGTACCTGCGGGAGGCAGTGGAACAGTAACCAGCATTACGAAAGGTGTTGGTATTGTGCCAGGCTCGGCTATTACGACCAGCGGAACGATTGATGTGAATGTGGGTACTGGCGCAAATCAAATCGTTCAGTTAGATGGTACAGGAAAATTACCAGCTGTAGATGGTTCACAATTAATAAACCTACCTACGGGCACAGAAACCGATCCAACTGTAAAAGCTATCAACGGGTTAGTAAAATCAAATGGCATAACTATCAGTGCAGCCACAGCTGGCACGGATTATCAGTCCCCATTAGTGAGCGGAACGAACATTAAGACGATCAATGGAACATCTGTTTTAGGAGCTGGAAATATTACAGCACTTACCGCAGAAACAGATCCTGCCGTAAAGGCAATCAATGGTTTGGTGAAATCTGACGGAACAACCATCGGAGCAGTGGTTTCCGGAACGGATGTAAAAACAATCAACGGCACTTCTATTCTTGGTGCAGGAAATATTACAGCAGTTCTGAAACTGATCCAGCAGTAAAAGCAATCAATGGCTTAGTGAAATCAGATGGAACAACCATCGGAGCAGTGGTTTCCGGAACGGATGTAAAAACAATCAACGGCACTTCTATTTTGGGATCAGGTAACATTACAACACTCACTACAGTTACCACCACCGAAATTGCAGATGGTACGATTGGAGTGGCAGATCTTAACCCCGCAGCGGGAATATTAACCAATGGATCATCTCCCAACTCGGTGGGTGATATTGTTGGCGACTTTGCTTCCGGTATGAAATTACAAAACAATGCGCCTACGGGAGCTAACATTGCCACTGTCTTGAATACCAACGGAGCATTTAATTTAGCGACTTCTGGCACCTTATCAACAGGTGCAGCTACAGTAACCGGACTAACCATCGGCACATCTGTGTGGCCAGCCAACGCATCCGGTTCTTTGACAAACGATGGAACCGGAACTTTAACTTGGGTTCCTTCAGGTGGATCAGGTACGGTAACAAGTGTTGGTGCAGGTACTGGTTTGGTAGGTGGACCGATAACAACCAGTGGTTCACTTTCTGTGGATGTAGGAACAACCGCCAATAAAATTGTTCAGTTGGATGGCACCGGAAAATTACCCGCCGTAGACGGTTCGCAACTAACGAATCTTCCCGCAGGAACGGAAAGTGATCCAACAGTTAAAGCGATCAATGGTTTAGTAAAATCAAATGGCACAACCATTAGTGCGGCTACAGCAGGCGCCGACTACCAAGCACCTTTAGTAAGTGGAACGAATATTAAAACGATTAATGGAACATCTGTTTTAGGGGCGGGCAATATCACGGCTATTGCTACCGAAACAGATCCAACCGTAACGGCTATCAACGGTTTAGTAAAAGCAAACGGAACGGCGATAAGCGCGGCGATAGCAGGCACAGATTATTTGGCACCGAATGGAAATGGTTCTGCATTGACAAATTTAAACGCCAGCAATCTGGCAACCGGCACAGTGCCAACAGCACGCATTGATGTTGGAACAACAGCAAATAAAATTGTTCAGTTAGATGGCACCGGAAAATTGCCTGCTTTAGACGGCTCGCAATTAACGAACCTTCCTGTGGGAACAGAAACCGATCCTACAGTAAAAGCGATCAATGGTTTAGTAAAATCAAATGGCACGGCGATAGGTGCAGCCATAGCGGGTACAGATTATTTAACGCCAACGGGAAGCGCTGCAGGCTTAACGGGCTTATTGCCTGCACAGATTCCTGGTTTGGATGCGTCTAAGATAACCACTGGCTCATTCGCGGTTGCGCAAATTCCAAATTTAGACGCTTCTAAAATTGCTACGGGTACTTTGCCCATAACACGAGGAGGAACAAACTCAACGTCCGTGCCTACGAACGGAGGTGTTGCTTTTGGAACAGGCACTGCCTTTAATTTTACCGCAGCAGGCACATCAGGCCAACTCCTGCAATCAAATGGAGCAGCAGCACCTACTTGGGTCAATGCACCAACCGCATCGGGTGCGGCAGGAGGAGATTTAACAGGAACTTATCCCAACCCAACGTTTTCAACAAGTGCATTAACCGGATCGAACATTATATCGGCAATAAATAATTCAATAGCGGTTGTTAACGGCTCGCGCGTAGACCCCTCGTTTGGCACGCAAGCCATCTCCACCAACAACGCTTTGTCAGTTGGTCCATCTGGACCGTTTGCAATAAATAGCGCTGGTAACATTATCAAAATCAATGGAGCTACCACTTCGTTCCCAACTGCCAATGCAGCCGGTGTTTTGACCAATGATGGATCGGGCACATTGACTTGGGCAGCCAGCAGCGGCTGGGGTTTAAATGGAAATGCAACCACAGTAGGAAATAAATTAGGAACCACTAACGGAAACCCACTCATATTCATTACCAGCAACACCGACCGATTGATGATCAATGCTGCGGGCAATGTGGGTATTGGCACCTCAACACCGACTTACAAACTCGATGTGGCAGGTGGCTTAAATGTTTCAAATGATCGAATTTTTGTTAGCTCTAATTCGAATGACACTTTTGGGCAAGCCTTAATTCTAAATAAATCAAGATTAGGAGGATCGGTTTTAAACAATGATGAATTAGGATGGGTTGAGTTCAGGGGAAATGATGGGACAGCCATGCAAAGATCAGCGATGATTTACAGCACAGTCGATGGAGCACCCACGGCAGGCGCTGTGCCTGGTAATCTTCGATTCTATACATCGCCAACCAGTGGCGGTCAATTCGAAAGAATGCGGATAGCATCATCAGGCAACGTAGGTATTGGAACCACCACACCGCTTACGCCCCTTCAGGTAGGATCTACGTTAGGATTTGTGGCAGCAGGTGCGGATGATATTATTGCTCACGGAATATATTTTGACGGCACGAACTTCATCAACCGTGGTGCATCGGCAAATAGTGCTATTCTATTAGGTGATGGAAAAGCAGGCATCTATACATTCCCGGCTGGTGCTGCAGCAGGTGTGGCATCTTCTCCGAATATGCGATTCAACATTCGCCCAAGCGGTGTGGGTATTCAGGTAGATACCCCAACGGAAGTGTTGGATGTGAACGGCCCAGTTTACTTAAGAGATGTTATCAACCCGCCTGCACTCTTCAATGAGAGATTGTATAATGTTGGCAAAGACCTTTATTGGAATGGAGCCGTGATTTCCGGAGGTAGTAGCGGTTGGGGTTTATCTGGAAATTCGGGTACTATTCCTGCAGCTAATTTTATAGGAACAACGGACTCGCAACCACTAAACTTTAAGACAAATAGTGTTACTCGATTGACAATTGATCAGGCAGGCAATGTAGGAATCGGCACGGCTATACCTTCATTAAGCAAACTTGAAGTTGAAGGTGGTTTGGTGGTTGGTGCAAACTTAACCGGAGCAATTGCTGCTCCAACAGACGGTGCACTGTTTGAAGGCAATGTCGGAATCGGTACTAGCATTTTGCCTTTGAGCAAACTTGAAGTTGAGGGAGGAGTTGCAATTGGAAGCAATTACACGGGAGTGATTGCTGCTCCAACAGATGGAGCAATTATTGAAGGTAAAGTAGGAATTGGAACATCAGCACCCACTTCTGCATTAGATGTAGTGGCAGTGAATAAATCAGGCATTAAAGTTACCACCAATAGTCTTCTTCCGGGTGAATATGCTGTTTCTGCTATTCGAACTGGCGATGGCGATGTGACAGGTTTCTTCTGGAACAACAACCCAGCCAGCGGTGCGAATGCCCATGGCGTTTATGGCCAGGCAGATGGTGCAGGCTCAGGTGTTTTTGGAAGCAACAATGGCACCACGGGCAATGCGGCAACCTTTATGAACTTGAATGCAGGTAACGCTAACCCAGTTGTTAAGATTTTTAATAACGGCTCAGGGCCGTCCTTAACAACAGCTGGCAGTGTGGGCATTGGCCTAACAACTCCTGAGGCAAAGCTGGATGTTGCCGGTGCGACAGCTAATAATTTGCAAGCGATTTTTACAAGAGGAGTTACCGATCCTGCCTTTAAACTGGCCGCCTCAAACGGAGTTGCAGGAGGCGCAGGCTCCAAACAATCAGAGTTCGGCATGTTTTATACCGGCAATGGGTATGGAGCCAGTCTTTCTTTTTTAAGAGGAAGTGGGTCCTTTGATGGCGCGATCGGTATCAACACGAATAGTGCAGAACGAGTACGCATAGATGCAACGGGCAATGTGGGCATAGGCACTACAACACCAGGCTATAAATTGGATATTAACGAGGGGACTTTGCACATCCTTAATACTAATATTTTAAATTACAGTATTATCAATCGTGACGCTGCTCCTGGTAATGACTCTTATTTATTCGGAAAATTTACACCGAATTACTACTTGATTGGAACAAATAAAAACGGGACTGGCTTTCAAAGAAAGTTAGGATTCTCTGTAGGAGGTCCGGATGACGAAACGTCAATAAAAATGTCGATCGAATCCAACGGCAATGTGGGCATTGGTACTTCAGCACCTCAAAACACCCTTGACGTAAATGGTAGCGGGACTTTTCGAACTGGCCTTCTTGTAGGTGTACCCGGAAACGGAAATCAACAGATTCAAATGAACTTAGGGTCAGGATTTTCTCAGATACAGGCGATTAACCCAAGTGTTGCGTTTAATAACCTGGCACTAAATCCCAGCGGAGGCAATGTGGGTATAGGTACAACTAACCCAATCTATCCACTTCAAGTTAATCAAACTGCACTTTATAATTCTGGAGCCACACATGGGGTCTATTCCAACCCCACCGGATTCCAATCCCCAGCAAGCAATCTAGCAGTCGGAATTTATTCTAGCGGTGCAGTTTTAGCCGGGTGGTTCTGGGCATTTTCAGATGCAAGGATTAAAGAAAAATTGTCTGTTTCAAATTCAGCAGAAGATCTAAAACTGTTGATGCGCTTAAAGGTGACAGACTATAGTCACATTGATAAGATTGCTAAGGGTTCAACTCCTCAAAAGGGCTTCATAGCTCAGGAAGTAAAGGAGATACTTCCAGACGCGGTAAATATTTTGCCCAAAAGTGAGTTTGTCCCCTCAATCTACTCCAAATCAAAAAGTATCAGCAAATCCGATCTGGGGTTGAGAATTGAGTTGTCAAAAGCACACGATTTGAAAGTGGGTGATAGAGTTCGGCTCTTGGATGGCTCTGTCGAATTCAAAGAAATAGTTACCGAAATTCCTACGCTTACAAGCTTTATTGTAAAAAATGAATTCATCAAAGCGAGCATGTTGTTTATTTATGGTAAAGAGATAAGCGATATGCACACGATTGACTACGATCGCATCTATACCATTGGTATTAGTGCCATTCAGGAGTTAAATAAAAAACTGGATGCTCAACAAAAGGTAATCGACTCCTTACAATCACAAGATGCTGAAAACAAGAAAAAAATTGCTCTGCTCGAGGCCAGCCTGAACAAAGCAGCAACCAGTGAAAATGAATTGGCTTCTTTGAAATCGGAAATTGAGAAGATCAAAGCGGCTTTGGGCTTAACAGTAGATGCGGCTTTGCCGAAAAAGGAAGAAAAGAAATAAGTATAGGCGTCAGACGGCTATAAGCTCAGGCAAGCAGCCGTCCGACGCTATTAATGAGTAAGCGCTTTTTAAAAACGGACAAAAAATAGGCAATTCCCCACAAGGAGATTACTTTAGATGTCCAGAAGAGATATAAAATGAAAAAGGCCATAGATAGTCTTCAACCGACATTCTCAGGCATAGTAAACAGTTGAAATATGAAGAAAATCAACTTATTTGTAGTCATCTGGTTGTTTCCCCTTTACGGAATAGCACAAATGGTGATTGCGTCAGGTACAGATGTGGTAGCAACAACCGGAACCACATTAGTCACCACTTCTAAAATTGAGAACCAGAGTCTAAAGACTGACTTTAGTAACTTAAAATTAGTTTTAGCGGCAAGCGGCACTACCGCTCAGGGTTTAGTAAATAGCACCTTGCGCGGATTGCCGGTTGGAGGCATTACAATCAACAGCAACGCAACATTTGCCATTGCCGGCGAATGGCTGGTGAAAAACGAACTCATCTTTACCAAAGGAAAATTGTTTGTAGATAAATCTACTGTTATTCCCGGTAAACTAGGGTATCAGGGAACAACGCCATTGGCGGGCAAGGATGATTCGTACGTTAATGGCAGGATTTTTATTTTGTCTACACTTCCAGCGTCACAGGCCCACACTTTCCCCATCGGCAATAATGCAGGCTACTTTCCGGCACAACTTACAATAACAACGGCAGATGCGATAAATGGTGTTGGTATGGAAGTAGTTACTCAAAACCCCGGATTTGCTACAGCTATAGGAGACATAAAAGAGATTTTCACAGATCACTTTTGGGAAATTACGGCAGGCACTACCGGCACACTCTCTAAGCCCGGTCTGGCTGCATTGAGTAAAAATGGAACGGACTTATTTTTTACCGGCAATGGCGATGCCATTGTATTAGAAATGAGTTCTACGAATCAGCAGAATAACCTGGAAGGTGAAGTGGCTGATCCTTATTATAAAAGTACAAAGTCAATGTCGGCCACAGCCAAAACACTGGCCTTGGCTAAATCGGATGTGATTTCAGTAAAAATCCATAAGCTAATCACTCCCGGTGAGGATGAAAAAAATGATGTGCTCTTCATCGAAGGCATCGACTCTTTTCCAGAAAACGAGGTGCTCTTGATCGATCGTTGGGGAAAAGAAGTTGCATCGTGGAAATCGTTTGAAAATTACCCTCAACCTGCCACCTCGGCACAATCAAATTTCGATTTCAACAAGCTGGACATCGGAAACTATGTGTGCGTAGTGAAGTACCTGAGAAAAGGCAAGGAAGAAATTCTCAAACAATATATTGTAGTTCTTAAATAGTCGCGCATGAAGAGAATTATACTAATTGTAGGCATACTTAGTTCATGGGCGGCTAGCGGTCAGGATGTTCCCTTGTTCAGTCAGAAGCTGACAAACTCGTTTATGTACAATCCTGCTCTCGCCGGCCATACATTCGGTTCGATTACTACATCGTATCGCCAGAATTACGACGGATTAGCGGGTTCTCCTAAAAACTATTTTATGAGTATCCATGCTCCTTTTGCAGGACATCGATTTGGGGTAGGCGCCAACGTTTACCAGGATGAATTTTCAATATTAAAAAACACATACATCGGTGGAGCCTTTGCCTACCATTTGTATTTTAATAAATTCAATTCTCTATCCATGGGAGTTGGTGTGGAATATAACAGCCTGAGTCTGCCTTCAGCGGGTTCTGATATTGCCTATATTCTGAACGATCCCGTTTACATTCGTTATCTAAACACTACAGGTAAGCCCGATTTTTCATTTGGCTTGATGTATCAAAACCGTTTTTTGAAAGCCGGGATTGCCGCCAACCGTTTGTCCACAGCCTGGTTAGAGCCTACTGAAAACAAAGTATTGTCCAACTACTACACAGCGTTTGTGCAAGGCCAAATACCGATTCGCGAAGGACAAGATGTGCTGGAGCCGTATTTTTCGTACCGCAAATTTTCGGAGAATAACAATAACTACGATATAGGCCTCTATTACACGTATGATAATAAGATCACAGCAGGCAGTGCGCTGCGGGCAGGCAACCTGCTCAACTTTACCTTGGCGTATCGCTTGAACAAATATTTGTTGGTTGGTTACTCGCGCGAAATTATTACGACACAGGTGGGTGGTTATCTGGGTGCATCCAGTGAATTTACTTTGCGCTACGATTTCAACGACCAAAACTATCAGAAGAAATTCCGTCAAGACTACAAGCAGTCGCTCTCATACCGCAGAAAATCCATTAGCTCTTCGCCCGTTCGCAAGACTGCCGGTGGCCGCACACCGAAACAACTGGCTCGTGCGCAAAAACGTGTGGCAGCATTCTCACCCAACTCACGCTATCAAAATACGAAGAAGCTTTCGATGGGAAGAAAGAGTTCTACCAAACGCCCATCGTACAACAAGAAGCGTAAACCGGGCAAAAAGAAAGTCTACTCTGCCAAAAAGAGAAAGCGGTAACTTTAGTTCGGATAAAAAATCCGGAGTATATCATCTTCAAGGGTTTCTTCAATTGCCTGCTGACCGGATAGGTGTGGTGCTTGAATGCCATCGCCAAACGTTTGACGCGAAGTAAATATGCGGGCTTCATCCCAAAGATTTTCATTTAAAAAGGCGGACAGCGTTTGCGCACCGCCTTCCACAATGACCGACTGAATTTTGCGCTCATACAAGTTGGTTAGTAAGTGAGGTAAGAAGAGATGCTGCTCTAATTTTATGAATACAGATTTTTTTTCTTCGAACGATTCTTTCTCGTTATAACAAATGGTTAACGCGTCGCCATCGAACACATGCAATGTGCGGGGTAGTTTTAGCTGCCGGTCAATGACTAACCGCACCGGGTTTCGTCCCGACCAATCGCGAACGGTAAGCGAGGGATTGTCATGTAACGCAGTGCCGGAGCCAACCAGAATCGCATCTTCTTCGCTGCGCCAACGGTGTACCAACTGACGTGAGTAGGCATTGCTTATCCACTTCGAATCAAAGTTGCTGCGAGCAATAAAACCATCCGTAGTTTGTGCCCATTTTAAAATTAGGTAGGGTCGTTTCTTTTCCACGAAAGTGAAGAAACGTTTGTTCAATTCGCGCGCTAGCTCGGCGCAAACACCTACCACCGTTTCAATTCCGGCAGCACGCAATTTTTCGATGCCTTTGCCGCCCACCAGTGGATTTGAGTCGACGGTGGCAACTACTACTTTTTTGACTTTATGCTGAATCAACAGATCGGCACACGGCGGTGTTTTGCCAAAATGCGAACAGGGTTCTAAGGTGACATAAACGGTGCTTTCGGCCAACATAGATTTGTCTGCTACGGTGTGAATGGCGTTTACTTCCGCATGCGGACCTCCATAGCGCTGATGCCAACCTTCGCCAATGATTTTTCCATCGTGAACGACCACACATCCCACCTGCGGATTCGGACTTACCTGACCTATGCCCAACCGGGCTAGTTCAAGCGCGCGCAACATGAAAAGTTCATCGGGAGTCATCGGGAATTTACTATCATTGCAAAGATCAACGAGCCGATGGCCAATTCCAAAGAACTGTTTCATGAAGTGTTGAACAAAATTACAATCAGCGATCGGGCGGAAGCAGAAGCTATTGCTTACTTTTTGCTGGAAGCACGATTGGAAATTGACCGACAGCACGTGTGGAGCAATCTTCCAACGCAGGCCGATATTCTGCTGTTAGACAACGACATCGCGCGAATCAATGCCTATGAGCCGGTGCAGTATGTCACGCAAACTGCCTGGTTTTGTGGGCATCGTTTTGTTGTGAATTCGCACGTGCTGATACCCAGACCGGAAACGGAGCAATTGGTAAGTGAAGTAATGAAGTTGGCGGTGCCTTCAGCTAAAATCGTGGATGTGGGCACCGGAAGCGGATGCATTGCTGTTTCGCTCGCACTGGCTTTGCCATCCGCCCTTGTTTATGGTTTGGATGTGAGCGAAGGCGCACTTCAGGTGGCGCAACAAAATGCGAAGCAGTTGAATGCATCGGTACATTGGATACATGCAGATTTTTTAAATGAGAATTTGTCTTTGGAAAAGATTGATATCCTCGTCAGTAACCCACCCTACATTCGCGAATTAGAAAAGTCGGCAATGGAACCCACGGTGTTGCGTTTTGAACCGCACCTCGCTTTGTTTGTGCCTAATCATGATCCGTTAGTCTTCTATCGTGCATTGGCTCGTAAAGGCAAGCAGATGTTGAACCAGGACGGAAAGATAATAGCCGAAATCAATGCTCAGTTTTCTAAAGAAGTGAAAGCACTTTTTGCGGAAGAAGGTTATCAGCAGGTGAGTCTAATCAAAGATATAGAGGGAAAAGATCGATTTGTTTGTGCAGCTGCTTACGACAACTCTTCGCCTACCCAAAAAGAAGAATCGGCCTGAATAGAAATCATACCGTTCGATTCGCTAGTCATGTCAGCACTGAGGCCGAGTGTGATCACAGGAAGGATGTGGGGATGAACAAAAAAATTAGTTCCGGCTTCTACCCATTTTTCAAATTTACTTTTTTGAATGAACGACCATTTTCGATTGTCTATAAAAGCATCGATAGCGATCGTGTGAAATGTAGATAGAAAGGAAAACGAATCGGTAGTGTCACACAACATGTTTACCGCCTTGTATTTCGCGGCAAGCAAGAAGTACATCCCGGTAGAGAGGCAATCTTCTGCTGAATGGAACGTAATGAATTTGATGGGAGCCTGGTCCGCTAATTCTTCTTTTAGTTTTTCCAAGTTAGCTTCTGCACACAGCACCACATCGATTTTAATTCCCCATGCTTTTACTTTGCTCACTTTCCATTCGGCTACCAGTACTGTAGGGCTCCATTCCAATAACTCCTGAATTTTTTCGAAGGAAAGTGCCTCAGCAGATAAAATAAATAAAGCGGGCTCCTGATCTTCTTTTACGATGTGATGCGAGGACACAAGAATTTTTGATTTGTGATTTAAGATTTATGATTTATGATTTATGAGGCCGTAGGTGATACAGCTGGCGTGGAGCAAGAGTTTATTTCTCGAAGAAAGAAATGGAACCACCCACCCAGGTTTTGTCTTTGTTATATTTTACACCAATCATTTCGCCTCGGCTCAATCGGGCGAGGTTAGTGATCAGCTCCGGGCGAGGTTGCCCCTCATCCCATAAGTACAAAAGACGCAGCTCGGCTTTCACCAATCCATCTACTGCCTGCACAATGGGCTCGTACTTTACTTTACGTTGAAGCATGAAGTTTGCACGCTCGCTCACCGGAATGGCATCAATATCTTCTCGTTTCACATGAAAGATCACACCGCTTCCGGAAAATGAGAAGAGCGGCTTTAAAACGTAATTTTCTAAATCGGAAGGAATGGTTTTGAAATCACTTAAAAATGAACAAGCCGGCACCGCACTGCTTTTCAAAAAGGGCATGGTGTATTTGCTGATTTTGAAAAACCAATTGGGATGCCCCGCCCACTCCACGTCTACATCTTCCGTCAAATGAAATTGGGTCTGAATATTTTTTTGTTGCTGCAACTCATCGAATATAACCCGGTTGTAGATTCGTTTGATCGGCACCTCTACTCCATCTTTCAAATAAAAAAGTTGCTTGCCGCGGATGATTACGTCTCCGATATGCACAAGTGGAATGCCCAACTCTTTTTGCGTAATTAAAAAATCGATGGCTGTATTTTGTTGCAGGGGATTGATTTCTAACAACACAACATTTTCCGGATCATGGCCATTTAAAATAACCTTTCGCAAACGCGCCCAATATTCTTGCGAGGTTTTACCAAAATGAAACTGAAACTGATCGCTGATGCTGTAATGCTCGCGGAATTTGTTTCCTAAAAAATCCTGGTATCCAAATAGCGAAGGGAACCCTTGCAGCTCAATTAATTGTGGAATAAGTTCTCCTTGTTCGTTGGTGCAGATGGCGAAGTCAAGAGCCAGAAATAAAGTATGCTCTGTTTCATGCGGCACGGCCAATGCGGGCGGAAGTGCGCGTTGCATGAGGTGGCTAAACGTTGGCTGCACGATGAAATCGATGATCTCGTTCGCGCCTTTCTGAATTTTTTCGTTAAATTCTTTGCTGATGAAAACAGGCGACTCCGCTACGCGAAATGGAATGGTGTAGCTAAACGTGGAGTTCAGGTCATGCAGAAATTCCTGGTACTTCTGTTCGCTGAATTGCTGATTGAAAGAATCACGTGCCTTGGTTATCATACTAAGATATAGTTCAGGCGATCTTGGAACGCCATCATTAAAAAGCGGGGAAGCACGGCACGGTTTGTTTGCATGATTTTATCCGGATCATTTAAGTGATCGAGCATTTCCCAGTATTTTTTTTCGCCATGCTTTTCAATCACCAGTTCCTTTTTGTCATCACGAAGCAAATATTTACGCATCCCGACGGCATCTGCCTCGGGGTGAAATTGAGTGCCAATGAATGCATCGTCAAAACGAATGGCCATCACTGCCCGCTCGAGTTCAACCGTAGGCCTGTATTTTTCGATGCACAATACAGCACCGCCTCGTTCTTTAATCTTTTCGTCGTTTGGTTTAGTGATTTGGTAATCGCGTGAATCAACCGCCCAGAAGGGATCGCCCAACGAGCGAAGCAAAGGATCATGATGTCCTTCCGATGTTTTGTGCATGGGCATCACACCGAAAGAAGTAGATTTTCTTTTTGATATCAGCCCATAACCGTAATACCGGCAATACACCTGAAAAGAATGGCAGATCAGTAGCACATGTTTCTTTTGATCTGGATGCTCGTGGTTGTGTGCGTGAATGGCATCCATCAATCCGAAATATTTCCGTTCCCAGTACGAGCCTTCACTATCTAACGGACTGCCGGGGCCACCGCTTGAAATATAGGCATCGAACGATAAGTCAGGAACCTCGCCGGTTAGGCGCGTTTCAAAAATGACGTAGGTAAGTGGGTTATGAAAGTCAACAGAAAGTTCTTCAATCAGCTGTCGAATGCTGCGCATACCTTCGTTGGCTGTTCCTTCATAGAGGTCCAGAATGGCTACCCGTAATGGAATGGTGGTGCTCAACGAACTATTTTTTTAATTATACAAATTTAAGCGAAAGGCAGATCGAATTAAAGGCCATGTAATATTTTGAAGCTTTAACCCATTAAATCGAAAGGCCGGTTAAAGCTACCTGTTGAGAGCCATTAAAATCCTTCAATTTATACTAAACGCCTTCTAAAGTTTCGTGCGTGATGTAATCCACCACTTTTTCCAGGCTTCCCGTTTGCTGAAAGATGGCCAACTGGCGGTCGGCACCCGTGCCTTCTTCCAGAATTTTATGCACATATTGCAACGCATGCCGGCTGCCTAACTCATCAACCACATCGTCTACAAACTCCAGCAATTCTAAAATCAGAGCGCGTGTGTCCTTTTCTTGCTGAATGCCAAAGTCGATCAGGCGACCATCCAATCCATACCGAGAGGCTCGCCATTTGTTTTCGTTGATGAGTGCCCGATTGTATAAAATGAAGCTCATGTTTTGCATACGCAGTTTATACAGCTTGAGAACCAGCGCTTGAAAGATAGCGGTGATAGCAATGGTTTCTTCTACCCGCATGGGCACATCGCAAATGCGAAACTCAATGGTATCGAAGAAAGGATGCACGCGCACATCCCACCAGATTTTCTTAGCGTTGTCAATGCAATTGGTTTTAATCAAGAGATTGACGTAATTTTTAAAATCATCCCAACTGGTAAATTGATCGGGAATGCCCGTGCGTGGAAACTTATCAAACACTTTGGTGCGAAACGATTTGAAGCCAGTGTTTCGGCCTTCCCAAAAAGGAGAGTTGGCCGATAGGGCATACACGTGTGGCAAGAAATAGCGCACGGTGTTCATGATGTGAATGGCCATGTCTTTGTCTTTGATGCCTACATGCACGTGTAAACCAAAGATGAGATTCGAGCGTGCCGCCTCTTGCATTTCGTTTACAATGGCATCGTAGCGTGGATTGGGTGTGATTAGTTGAGTGCTCCAATGTGAAAAAGGGTGCGTACCCGATGCGCCAATTTTCAAATCTAAGTCGGCGGCTACATTGGCAACGTGCCGGCGTAGTCTTTTAATATCGGCCATGGCTTCGTCTACATTTTGACAAATGCCGGTGCCCACTTCCACCACGGCCTGATGCATCTCGGCTTTTACCTGATCGTTAAAAGCTAGTGCTGAACGTTCAACTATTTTTTGATCATGCGATTTTAATTCCCGCGTATGCGGATCAATCACCATGTATTCTTCTTCAACTCCCAGTGTAAATTTTTCCATGCGTTAATTTAGGTATTCTCATTAAACAATTTTGGGCAGCGATATGGTTTGTCCAGACACTGTCTGGACAGTTTTGTAAAGTTGATAGAAACGCCTCTCGGTGAAAAAATTTGTACGGATCTTGAAAACACAAAACCGCTGTCAATTTTTTAAACCAAACTATTTTTTCGTTTTTGTCTTCGCCGTCTTTTCTGCTTTAGGCTTTTCTTTTGACTCGGCTTTGCTGGCCATTGAGGTGTTATGGCTCTCAAAGTTGGCCACTCCATCTCTCACAAACGTTCCCCATGTGAGGTTATCCTGTCCGGGTTTTTGCATTTGAGCCCTTTCAACTGCCATCTTGCTGGCATGTTCTACCACCCAATCAAAATTTTCTTGTCCTACGGATTTGATATCGGCATCGGGAGCCGGATTACAAAAATCAATGGCGTATGGAATACCATTGCGCACGGCCATTTCAACAGTGTTAAAATCATAGCCCAGCGAATGACATAGTTGCAATACGTAATCATTCACCTGCTTCAATAACTTAGCCGAAGCGGGGCCATTGTTGCTTTGGTAGCGGAGGTGGTGTGGATTGCGTGGCTCGTATTGCATGATGCGCACATATTTGCCGCCCAGGCAGTAGCATCTGAAATAATCTTCGAAAATAATTTCTTCCTGTAACATCATCACCAATTGTCCGGTTTCGCTATACGCTTTGAAGAAGTCGTCCATGTTGTTGAGCTTATAAACACTTTTCCAACCGCCACCGGCATGGGGCTTCATGTAAGCGGGAAACCCAATGTGTTCAAATATTTTTTCCCAGCTTAACGGGAACTTCAGATTGCTGAAAGAAGAATCGCTGGTATCGGTAGGTCGCTCATGCGATGGAAGAATAACGGTCTTCGGCACTGGAACACCGATTTTTACGGCCAGAGCGTTGTTAAAAAATTTCTCATCGGCACTCCACCAAAATGGATTGTTGATAACTGCAGTCCCGCTGATGGCGGCATTTTTAAGATAGGCACGATAGAATGGCACATCTTGCGAAATGCGGTCGATGATCACAGCATAGTCATCGCCTACGCCTTGTTGCACCATATCAATAAGTACAGGTTCTGCCTGAATATCTTTCAGCCCCATTTTGTTCACGCGTTCTACGAAAGCCTCTGGAAATGAGCGCTCCATTCCATGTAGTATTCCTATCTTTTTCATAACGTTAATTTTTGTGGTGTGTAATTCGCGATATAATTTCTTCAGTCAATTAAAGGTACAATGCAAATTGACAATTCAAAACAAGTACCCACGTACTTATTTAATCAGAGATAAGTAGTGCGGAAACATTTCGCGCCACACGGGCCAGTCGTGATTAGCACCCGGGCGTACATCCAGCCAATGGTGCATCCCTTTGTTTCGCAAAATGGCCGCCATTTTTTCGTTGGCGTCCCAGCACATATCTTGAGTGCCGGTGCCTAGCACGGTGTAGGTATCCCACAAAAATGAATTGTTGGAACCCGGCAAAAAATCAGGCGGGTTGTTGAAATACGCATTGTCATCATAGTAGCCATCCAGTTGGTCTTTGATGTCAAAGGCAGCGCCCATATTGAAAATGTACTTTACCACCTCCGGGTGCTTGAATCCAAAGTTAGAAGCGTGATAGCCTCCAAAGCTGCAACCCGCGGTAGCCACACGTTGCACGCCGGTTTCGCGTTGGGCGAGCGGAACCAGTTCTTCGAGCAACATCTGATCGTACCAGATATGATTTTTGATGCGATCGGCCGGATGAATACTTCTGTTGTACCAACTCAGGCGGTCGATGCCATCTACACAATAGATTTTGACAAGGCCTTCATCTAAAAACCAGTTTACGCTTTCGATTAGTTTAAAATCTTTGTTCTCGTAATACCGCCCCATGGAGGTAGGGAAGAGAATGACCGGATAACCCCGGTGCCCGAAAGCTAAAACTTCAATGTCCTGACTTAAACGCGGTGAATACCAGCGGTGCAGATGTTCATGTGGCATAGTGTATTGGTTTAGAATTCTTACTTTTGGGGCTTTTAAAGTTCAACAAAAATTAGTTAAACACAAATTTGTGCCCACATCAGAAGATAAAAGCCTTCTTCAATTTGCCTATCGGGAAGAGAATATTTTAGGTGTCCATTCGAAATTGCTAAACCGCGACGTACACGTTAATCTGTTGTTGCCGGATTTTGAGGAGGGAAAAAGATATCCATTTCTGCTATTAAACGATGGCCAGGATATGACTGCGCTGCGGATGAAAGAGCATCTCCAAGAATTGGTAGCGCAGCAGATTATTGAGCCGATTATCGTGGCTGGCGTGGTGGCCGGCGATCGCTTGCAAGAATACGGTGTCGCCAACAAAAAAGATTACCTGAAACGGGGAAGCCGGGCGAAAGCTTACAGTCAATACATCACTACGGAATTATTACCGTATTTGGAGTACAAGTATCCCATAGCTTTAGAAGCCCAACATCACGTGATAGCCGGATGCTCGATGGGGGGGCTAAGTGCAGTAGACATCGTTTGGAATCACTCCAAAATTTTTGAAAAAGTAGGTGCATTCAGCGGTTCATTTTGGTGGCGCAGGCGCGATAGCCGCAGCCCTTTTTATTCCGATCATCGCGACCGAATCATGCACCACGAGATTCGACACGGAAAGAAAAAAGACAATCTCAAATTTTGGTTGCAAACCGGCACGTGGGATGAAGAAAGCGACCGTAATAAAAACGGTATAATTGATTCGATTGACGACACCCTGGATTTAATTAGTGAGCTTACCAAAAAAGGGTACCGCCCTTTCCATGACATTGTGTATTATGAGGTGGAGAAAGGCAAGCATAATCTGGAGACATGGGCGGAGGCCATGCCTGTATTTTTGAAATGGGCGTTTGGAAAATAATTTAGTAAATTCGTCGCATGACTGCTGATATTCCGGTACCGCCCCGCACCATTATGGAGGTTTACAAAATGCTCCCTGAAGGAACGTTGGCTGAACTGATTAACGGAAAAATCTATATGTCACCAGCGCCTAACACTCTACACCAGCGAGCAATCAAATCTTTTTTTAACAAACTAAGTACTTATGTTGAGCAAGCTTCTTTGGGAGAAATATTCATTGCTCCATATGATGTTTATTTGGATGAAAACGCCAATGCGGTGCAGCCCGACTTACTCTTTATCAGCAACAAAAACTCCGGTTTGATTAAAGCGCATGGAATTGTAGGCTCGCCTGATTTGATTATTGAATTTCTTTCTCCAGGAAACACAAAACATGATCTGTTCATCAAGAAGGAATTGTATGAGAAATTTCTTGTTACCGAGTATTGGGTAGTCGATCCGGCATCTACTGAAGTGATTGTTTTTCAGCTAGTGAATGGCGTTTTCAATTTAGCAAGTAAAAGTAAGTCAGAGATTTTCTCACCACTCTTCAACCACACGTTTCATTTTTAATCATTTATTCTTGAAAGTAGATACCATCATTTTTGATTTGGGAGGCGTTCTGATCGATTGGAACCCTCGCTATCTCTACCGCAAAATTTTTAAGTCCGAAGAGGAAATTACCTGGTTCTTAGAGAATGTTTGTACGCCCGAATGGAATGACCAGCAAGATGCAGGCCGGTCATTTAAGGAGGCAACCAATGAATTAATTGCACAATTTCCGCAGCACGAGGAAGCCATACGCGCCTGGTATGGGCGCTGGCAGGAAACCATCGGCGGTCGCATGCATGATACTGTCGAACTTTTGAAAGAAATTAAAGATTCGAAAAAGTACCGACTGTACGCACTCACCAACTGGTCGGGTGAAACATTTCCATGGGCTCTCGACAACTTTGATTTTCTGCATTGGTTTGACGGCATCGTTGTATCCGGTGTTGAGAAAACCAGAAAACCGTTTCCGGAATTTTATCAAATACTTTTCGATCGTTATCAAGTCAATCCGCAACGCGCCATTTTCATTGACGACAATTATAAAAATGTAGTAGGAGCAGAGGCCGTCAATCTTCCTACGATTCATTTTAAATCAGCTGCGCAAGCGCGCGAGGAATTGATTCGTGCAGGGTTGATTTAATTGTCTTCATAGATTTATTTTTTCATAGCGAAGTCGACAATCGTATCTAAAGAAATCCGATCGTTCAATGTTTTTGAATAATGAATTTTGCGAATGATGAGATTTTCATCCAACAGAAATTCAGCTGGCATGGTTGAGAAAGATTCGTTACCATCCATCGGGTAGATTGGCAATTGTTTCATTTTCGCTTTGATAGCTGTTTGAATAAAGGTGGTCAGGTGACTGAACGAAGATTTCAGTAACGAATTTTCAATTCCGTAAGTGGAATACTGCGTCTTGGTAGGATCAGCAATCAGCGGCACCGGAGAAACTTCTTTGTGGAAAATACTTTTCAGAAGAAGTTCGCGCGAAGATTCAAAGAAGAAAATCATTTCCATGTTATTGGCCAATAGCTTCTCGCGAATGTTCATCAACGAGTGTACTCGCAGGTTGCAAAACGGACAACCGGCATGACGAAAGAAGCCTATAAAAACGCGTTTGCCTTTGTAGCTTTTCAAATGAATGTTTCTGTCGAAAATGTCGATGAGATTAAAGTCGGGGGCAGTTACATTGAGGTCAACCAGAATATTTTCTTTAGAGGAGGTCATGAAAGGATTAGTTTGTTTTATACTCTGACTTACGAAACAAGCAGATGAATCAGATTCTATTGAGGCTAAATTTTTTTATGGGTAGAAGACAGCAAACAGATAAATTATACCTTCACCACATTACCCGCCACTTGCATGGTTTCCAGACTCGGTGAAGATTTGCCACCTCTTGGTTCGATGGTCACCGCGAAGGTGGTCGGAAACTGAAGGGCCGCTTTCATTTTCACTAATCCTGCCATGTTGGAATCAAATACCCCACAGTCAACAGGCTTGCCGTCAATAATGGCCCACAATTGGTATTGATTTTCTTTGGAGAGGGCTTTCATGTTTTGAATGCTCAGATACACTTCTTTTGTGCGGGCATTCCAATACACCGAAGCGATCGATTGAGGAGCATTAGGAGTGCCCTTCATAACAACACGTTCAAAGTCCGGATTGGTTGTGATCTTAACTTCTGTTTCAATTTCTTCCAGTCGATTTTGCACGGTGGAGTAATCTTGTGCTATGCGCTGATTTTGTGCCAGCAACTGAGTGAGGTTGGACTGACTTTCTTGCCAGCGACTCCAATAAGTGTATGCCAGGTAGGAACTACCAAGCGCCATTACAATCGAGGCTGCTGCTGCGTAGCGCCATATCATGGATTCCCGATGCATGGGAATAACAGGGACTTCTTGTTTGGATTCTAATTTTTCAAATAAGAAGGCTTTGAAAGATGCTCGCGGTGTAATGCTTGTTTTCAAAAAGAGGGCTTCAGAGGCCGCTTCAATCCTCGCCAGTTCTTCCCGAAGTTCTGGGTAGACTTTCAATCTGGCTTCTACCTCGCGCATTTCTTCAGATGAAACGTCGCCGATGACGTATGCCTCTAAGATTCCGGACGATATGTATTCTTCTACGTTCACTCGATGGCTAGTAAAGATCGTAATTCGTTCATAGCTAAACGCAGTCGGGTTTTTACAGTGCCCAACGGAATGTCAAATTCTTCGGCTACTTCTGATTGGGTGTAACCCTTCAGATACAATTGGCTGACAATAAACTGTTGTTCTGCAGGCAGCTTTTGTAAAACTTCCTTCAATCCGATTGCGTCCACTTCCATTTCTGTATTTCCTTGCCGATCAATGGTACCTACGAGAAAATCGATGTCATCGGTTTTCTTTGCTTTCGTACTTTCTTTGGACCGACTTTTGTCGATGGCAAGATTTCGAGCAATCTGAATCATCCAAGTGAAGAGCTTGCCTTTGCCGGCATCGTACTGATCAATTTTATCCCAAATTTTCAGAAAAACATCTTGCACTACTTCTTCGGCTATTTCTTCCGTTCGGAGCATGCGCAAAACCACACCATAAATTGCCCCCGAATAATGATCGTACAGATAATCAAGAGCCTGCCGATCTTTCTTTTTGAGTCGGCTAATTAGCTCGGGTTCTTGTATGGTTATCTTTTGTTTGATGGGGAGATCGGTTTGAATTTCTGACACTAAATATAACACCGAAGAACCTCCTAAGTTTATCCCAAAATTGTCATTAGGATTGACAATTTTGCCCTCCGGGCCGATGAATCCTGATAATTGAGTCAGGATTATCGGGGTTAATTTTTTACAAGCGGTAAGATGCCAAAAAAGAAAAGGCCTTCCATGACAGAAGGCCTTTAAACAAATGGTATCGTTGAATTACAAATGAATCACTTCGCCATAAGCAGCCGCTGCAGCCTCCATAATGGCTTCGCTCATGGTAGGATGTGGATGCACTGTTTTAATAACATCGTGGCCTGTTGTTTCCAGTTTGCGCGCAGAAACAACTTCGGCAATCATTTCAGTTACGTTCGCACCAATCATGTGGGCACCTAACCACTCGCCATATTTGGCATCAAAAATTACCTTCACAAATCCATCCGGTGCTCCGGCCGCTTTCGCTTTACCTGAGGCGGTAAATGGAAACTTACCTACTTTAATTTGATACCCTGCTTTTTTAGCTGCCTCTTCTGTGTAGCCCACGGAAGCAATTTCAGGTGAGCAATAGGTGCAGCCCGGTATGTTGCCATAATTCAGTGGCTCCGGATTCTGTCCTGCAATTTTCTCAACGCAAATAATTCCTTCCGCAGAAGCTACGTGCGCCAAAGCAGGGCCACTGGTAATATCGCCAATAGCATATACCCCCGGCACATTGGTTTTGTAATAAGCATCTACTAATACTTTTCCTTTTTCGTTTTTCACACCTGCTTCTTCCAAACCTAAATTTTCGAGGTTGGTGGTAACGCCCACAGCCGACAGCACAATGTCAGTTTCGATTTTGATTTCACCATTCGGAGTTTTTACGGTGGCTACGCAACCATTTCCACTGGTGTCAACTTTGGTTACTTCAGAATTGGTGTGAATGGTGATGCCTGCTTTCTTGAAAGACTTTTCCAACTGCTTCGAAACTTCTTCATCTTCTACCGGCACAATGCGTGGCAAAAATTCTACAATCGTCACCTCGGTTCCAATGGTGTTATAGAAATACGCAAACTCAACGCCAATAGCACCTGAGCCAACCACCAACATTTTTTGAGGACGCTCCGGCAGCACCATCGCCTCGCGGTAGCCGATAATTTTTTTGCCATCCAATTTTAAGTTTGGCAATTCACGCGATCTTCCTCCGGTGGCAAGAATGATGTGCTTCGCATCGTAATCGGTTTTCTTACCAGTGGCATCGGTAACTTCGACCTTGCCGCCTTTTTTCAGTTTGCCGTGTCCGGCAATTTGTTCGATCTTATTTTTCTTGAATAAAAATTGCACACCCTTGCTCATGCCGGCGGCCACATCGCGGCTGCGCTTTACCATAGCGGTCATATCGGGAGAGGCTTCTTTTACATCAATACCATAATCTTTAGCATGCTGAATGTATTCAAACACGTTGGCACTTTTTAATAATGCCTTGGTAGGGATACAACCCCAATTTAGACATATTCCACCCAGCTCCGCTTTTTCCACCACACCTACTTTCATTCCCAATTGAGAAGCCCGGATAGCAGCTACATATCCGCCAGGACCGGAGCCGATTACAATCACATCATAACTCGCCATATATTTTTTATTTAGGTATTTTCTGAAAGGTCAAAATTAACCCAAAATCTGATGCGGAAAAAAGATTAGTTTCGCATTACAATTGTGTTCAGTTTGCGCGATTTTAAAAGAATCGTATTCGGCTATTAATGGAATTTGCCATAGGATGATCGGCAGATGAAGGAAGAGCCGAAGCGATGGCTGACGGAGGTGTGGAAAAGCAACGACCAACAGATTTGTAAATTTTATTTTTAAACATACCGATCAGAAAAATGAAACTACTTCAAAGTAAAACGGCTCTGGTTACCGGGGCATCCAAAGGCATTGGCCGCAGCATTGCTCTAAAGTTTGCCGAGCAAGGTGCCAACGTAGCATTCACCTATCTTTCTAGTGTAGAGCAGGGGCTGGCGTTAGAAGCTGAACTTGCTGCCAAAGGAATAAAAGCCAAAGGGTACCGTTCCGATGCATCCGATTTTGCACAAGCCGATAAGCTCATCAACGATGTAGTGGCTGAGTTTGGATCGCTCGATATTTTAGTCAACAACGCTGGCATTACCATGGACAATCTGTTGCTGCGCATGACAGAGGAAGCGTGGGATAAAATCATGCAGGTAAATCTGAAGTCATGCTTCAACACCGTGAAAGCTGCCTGCAAACCGATGATGAAGCAAAAGTCCGGATCAATCATTAATATGACTTCGGTGGTAGGCTTGAAAGGCAATGCAGGACAATCGAACTATGCTGCCTCGAAAGCAGGCATCATCGGCTTCACGAAAGCCATTGCGCTGGAGTTAGGCTCAAGAGGTATTCGTTCCAACGCGATTGCGCCGGGCTTTATTGAAACAGAAATGACAGGTAAGCTCGATGAGAAAACTGTACAGAGCTGGCGCGATGCCATTCCGCTCAAGCGCGGCGGTAAGCCCGAAGATGTAGCCGATGCCTGTATCTTTTTAGCTTCCGATATGTCTACGTACATCACCGGTCAGGTGATTCAGGTGGATGGTGGCATGCTAACCTAGCACAACCATGACAGAGATTGATCGAATTACCCGGCTGCTGGAAAAAACATTTGACGGGCAGCCGTGGTATGGATCTTCTATCATGGAGATTCTGAAAACAGTAAGCGCTGACATAGCAAGTGATCCGATGGGCACGGCGCATAGCATTGGCAATCTGGTAGAGCACATGATCAGCTGGCGCACGTTTGCCACCCGGCGTTTGTTGGGCGATGCTGAGTTTGAAATAGACGATCAAACGAATTTTCCATCTTCCTCTGATTGGGCACAAACCATGCAAAGACTTGAGCAAAGTCAGCAAGCGTTATTGCAGGCCGTCAAGCAATTTCCGAATGAACGATTGAATGAGCTGGTGCCCAGTAATCGGTTTCGATATACCTTTTACACATTGTTGCATGGCATTATACAACACGACATTTATCACCTCGGACAAATTGCATTGCTAAAAAAGGTTATCTCAGCCAAGAAAGTATAATCTTACGGACTTTCCTTATGAGTTGCTTTACGTATCCAAGAAGTTCAGGCGCACTTCGCTGATACTGGATTCGGAAAACCAGTTAAAACGTCTTTTTCATTTGATATACGGCGAGTTTGCCAGCGCCGAAAAATACTGCCGAAAGGAAAACCAAACGGTTGTCAGGTATTTTTTTTAACAATTTTTTTATCAACCATTTGGAAACTCTACTAAGTTGGTATACGTTTGTGTCATCATAGTCGGTAAGGCTTACCAGCCAGCCGATTTATAAAGAAGCGTGGAGAGACAGGCTCGATGAAACGCTAGCAACCCCTTCCAACCGAGCAGATCGGAAAGAAAAAAGGTGCTAAGTCCTGCCCCGAAGAAGGTCTTTGGGGAACTATAAACCGGTGTTAAAATGAAAACATTCATCCTTTACATTGTGCAGTCGTTCCGATTGCGGGATCTCAAATCCAAATTACAATTCATTTATATTTGTTGTTGCTGCAACATGTGTTGTTGTGGCTGTTGCTGCTAATTGTTAGCGAACCGCTTCCAGCAACAAACTAATCTACGGTCTGCCAGGTGACAGGTATGGCTACGATTACGTCCACTACATTTTTACTTTAATAAACATTCAATAAAAAATTAATCATCAAATCTTATGTCAAACTTACGTTTCGAAACTCTTCAATTACACGCCGGTCAAGATGTAGATCCTACAACTGGTTCACGTGCCGTGCCGATTTATCAAACTACCTCTTACGTTTTCAAAAATTCTGAGCACGGTGCCAATCTATTTGCACTGAAGGAATTCGGTAATATTTACACTCGCCTGATGAATCCGACTACAGACGTTTTTGAAAAACGCGTTGCAGCGTTGGAAGGTGGTGTGGCTGCGTTGGCTGTAAGCTCCGGTCAAGCGGCCCAGTTCATTGCACTCAACAACATTCTTCAGGCAGGCGATAACTTTGTGTCTACATCATTTTTGTATGGCGGCACCTACAACCAATTCAAAGTTGCTTTCAAGCGCCTAGGTGTGGAAGTGAATTTTGCCGAAGGCGACTCTGTTGAAGCTTTTGAAAAACACATCAACCCAAAAACAAAAGCCATCTATCTCGAAACCATCGGTAATCCCGGTTTCAATATCCCGGACTTCGAAGCGATTGCTGCTTTGGCAAAGAAACACGATCTTCCATTGATCGTTGACAATACATTTGGTGCCGGTGGATTTTTATTCCGTCCTCTTGAGCATGGTGCCAACGTAGTGGTTGAATCAGCAACCAAATGGATCGGCGGCCATGGCACTTCCATTGGTGGTGTTATTGTAGATGGTGGAAATTATAATTGGGGCAACGGCAAATTCAGCCAGTTTACCGAGCCGAGCGAAGGCTACCACGGCTTGAAATTCTGGGATATTTTCGGTGAAGGAAACCCACTTGGTTTACCCAACATTGCGTTCATCATTCGCGCGCGCGTAGAAGGTCTTCGCGATTTTGGTCCCGCCATCAGTCCATTCAATTCATTCTTGCTGATTCAAGGATTGGAAACTCTTTCACTCCGCGTACAACGTGCGGTGGACAACGCACTGGCATTAGCGCAATGGTTAGAGCAGCATCCCCACGTTGAAACTGTTAACTATCCGGGTCTTGCGAGTAGCACGTATCACAAGCTCGCGAAAAAATATTTGAAAAATGGATTTGGCGCGGTGCTGTCTTTCACCGTAAAGGGAACGAAAGAAAATACAACTCAGTTAGTAGATAACCTGAAGTTGGTAAGTCACCTAGCCAATGTGGGCGATGCAAAAACGCTCATTATTCAACCTTCGGCCACCACACACCAGCAATTGTCAGAGGAAGAACAAATTTCGTCTGGTGTATTGCCTACGTTGCTGCGTGTTTCCGTAGGGTTAGAACATATCGATGACATCAAAGCCGATTTCCAACAAGCGTTTGAGAAGGCATTCAAAAAAGAACTGGTAGCTTAAAGGCATGGTAAAAACAGAATCCATTTTTCATCATTCGGAAGAATTTGAATTAGAGTCGGGGAGCAAGCTCCCCGGCTTTCAACTCAAGTATACCACGTTGGGTCAATTGAACAAAGATAAATCCAATGTGGTATGGGTTTGTCATGCCCTTACGGGGAGTTCAGATTTCACTGACTGGTGGAAGGATTTTTTTACCGAAGGAAGCCCCTACGACCCGCGCGATTATTTTATCATTTGTGCCAACACATTGGGTGGATGTTATGGATCTACTGGTCCACTGTCGATCAATCCCAAGACAGGAAAAAATTTCTTTCATGCCTTTCCGCTCATTACCAACCGCGATGTGGTGCGCGCGTTCGATCGCCTGCGCACGGCCTTGGGCATTGAAAGAGTTCATTCGTTGATTGGAGGATCTTTGGGAGGCCAACAAGCCCTTGAGTGGGCCATTCAGCAACCTGCTATTTTTCAAAACCTGATCGCCATTGCCTGCAATGCCTTTCATTCGCCGTGGGGCATTGCCTTCAACGAAGCACAGCGCATGGCCATAGCGGCTGATGCCACGTGGAAAGAAAATGATGTGCGTGCCGGAGTAGAAGGCATGAAAGCAGCTCGCGCTATGGGCATGATTTCATTTCGTACCTACGAAACATTTGAAGAAACGCAATCTGAAAGCGAGAATCAAAAACTAGATGACTTTCGTGCCAGCTCCTATCAACGCTACCAAGGGCAGAAGTTAGCCAGCCGGTTCAATGCCTATTCGTATTGGCTACTGACGAAAATGATGGATAGCCATCAGGTTGGTAGACACCGAAACAGCACGGTGCAGGCATTGAAACAAATTCAGGCACGCACATTGGTGGTAGGCATCGATAGCGATTTGTTGTTTCCGTTGCGTGAGCAAAAATACCTGGCACATCACATTCCGGGTGCCCAACTGAATGTAATTGAATCATTGTACGGCCACGATGGTTTTTTGGTGGAGTTTGTAAAATTCAAGAAGCTGGTCAGCCAGTTTTTGCGCTCGCCGAAAGAACAAGAAGTAGTATTAACCGAAGCGTCTTCCACCGACTTTGATTCGCTGGAAGACATAAACTTGTAAAATTGAAATGAAGAAGAAATTAAAAATTGGATTGTTTGGGTTTGGCGTAGTAGGACAAGGCTTGTATCACGTGCTGAACGAAACACATGGCGTGAAGGCAGAGATTAAAAAAATCTGCGTGAAAAACCGCGAGAAGCAGCGCTCGTTGGATTCAGCCATTTTTACGTTTGATAAAAATGATATTCTCGCCGACAAAGAAATTGATATTGTAGTGGAGTTGATTGACGATGCACCTGCAGCCTATGAAATTGTAAAGGCCGCTTTGCGCAATGGCAAACACGTGGTAACAGCTAACAAGCGCATGCTGGCCGAAAACCTGAAAGAAATTTTTGAACTCCAGAAAAAGTACGACCGATCGGTTTTGTATGAAGGCTCGGTGTGCGGTAGTATTCCGATCTTACGCAACCTCGAAGAATATTACGACAACGATTTGATCACGAGCATTGAAGGTATTTTTAATGGATCGACCAATTTTATTCTCACGAAAGTTTTTGAAGAAAAGAAAGGTTATGCTGAGGCACTGAAGCAAGCGCAGGAACTGGGTTTTGCCGAAAGTGATCCATCATTGGATGTGAAAGGCTTCGATCCTAAGTTTAAGTTGACCATCGCCATTGCACATACTTTTGGTGTCTTTGTAAAGCCGGAAGAAATTATCAACGTGGGGATTCACAAGATTTCGGCGGTTGATTTAAAATATGCCCGCGAAAATAATCTAACGATCAAGCTAGTGGCACGTGCCTATAAATTAGGTGGTAAGATCATCGGTTTTGTGGCTCCTCAGTTTATACCGGCCGATCATATGTTGGCCAACGTGCGCAACGAATACAATGCAGTTTTGGTAGAAGGCGCTTTCGCGGAAAAGCAGGTGTTTATCGGGAAAGGAGCCGGTAGTTACCCCACTGGTTCAGCGGTGCTTTCAGATATTTCGGCACTCACATTCGACTATCGCTACGAGTATAAAAAATTTACCCAAGGCGAGAATTTCACATTCTCGAACGATGCGCTGGTAGATGCCGTAGTAAGTTTTCAAGACAAAGCGGCAGTAACGCCCGCTGATTTTGAAACCTTCAAGGGCGGATACCAAGGTAATGGCCTTCAATACATGACAGGTTCTATCACGCTAAAAAAATTACAAGAACTTTCAAGGAAAGAGGAAGTAAGTGTGATTTTGGCGCCGGAGTTGAATTTGACACTTTCGAAGGTGCAGAAGGAAGCGTTGGTAGTTGTGTAGATTTTGTTATAACTTGCGTTATAACTTTTTTATAGATGGTTACTTCAACAGCAAAAGTCAGGAAGATTGGCAACTCAAGAGGAATACTATTTCCTAAATCTGTTTTAGAAGAAAGCGGAATCACCGACACTGTTAACATTACTGTAAAAGATAAAGTCATTCTAATCTCAGCTCAAAAGATAGCTAAGAAGAAAAAATGGTCTGACTTTAAGAAAACAAAACAGCGAGTTGGTTTAGTAACCAATAAGTTTGACGATTCTGAGTGGACATGGTAAGGGAGTTCAATGTTCATTGGGTTAATCTAGATCCGACTATAGGATCAGAAATGAAGAAAAAGAGACCCTGCCTTGTTCTATCCAATTCAGAAATGAATTCTGCGTTAGGTACCATTATAATAGCCCCTATGACAACCACATTGCGAGGCTACCCTTCACGAGTGGAATTGCGTTTTAATGCTAAGTTTTGTGAGGTTTGTTTGGATCAAATTCGGGCGATTGATGAAAGCAGGCTTGTGAATGAAAGCTTGGGGAGAATTAAGCCGGCCGAAATTGAACGAGTGAAGGATGCGCTAGCCGAAATCTTTGCTATTTGAAAGTCTCCAAGTACCAACGTAATTTCAGCAATGGGTTGTTAAAGCTGAGATGTAGCGCTCTATATGACAAATACAGGCAGAAAGTTTAAACAAATAGATTTAAAAAAGGGGTATTTCTTGTGATTTACCCCTTTTTCTTTTGATGGATTTTACCCCCGATTCCTATATTTGTAGACTTTAATAAAAGCCTATGTTAGCGATTACCTCCATTGTAGCCTTTACAGCTATAATTCTTCTTCTAGTAGCGCTTCTCATCTTTGCGCAAAAGCAGTTGGTTCAGTCCGGCCCGGTTAAAATTGTCATCAATGGAGAGAAAACCATCACCGTTTCGGCGGGTAGTTCTCTGTTAAGCACGTTGGCCAACGAAAAAATATTTTTGCCTTCTGCCTGTGGTGGCGGTGGCACTTGTGCCATGTGCAAATGCGTGGTCGAATCAGGTGGAGGTGATGTGTTGCCAACTGAGGTGGGCCACCTCTCCCGTGCCGAGCAAAAAGAGCACGTGCGCCTGGGCTGTCAGGTAAAAGTGAAGCAAGACTTAAATATTCGCATTCCGGAAGAAATCTTCGGGATCAAAAAGTGGGAATGCGAAGTGGTTTCCAATAAAAACGTATCCACCTTCATTAAGGAGTTTGTGGTAAAACTTCCTCCCGGCGAAACATTGAATTTCGAAGCCGGTGGTTACATCCAAATTGATGTGCCTGCATTAAAAGTAGATTTCAAAACGATGGACATCACTCCCCATCCTGAATTGGGTCATAGCAATCCCGAAGTGTTCAAGTCCGACTGGGATAAGTTCAAGCTGTGGGATCTGAAAATGAAAAATGAGGAGCCTATCTTCCGTGCGTATTCCATGGCCAATCACCCGGCCGAAGGAAACATTGTGATGTTGAACATTCGTATCGCCACGCCGCCTTGGGATCGTGCCAACAACAAGTGGATGGATGTAAATCCGGGTATCTGCTCTTCCTATGTATTCTCGCGCAAACCTGGCGATAAAGTAACTATTTCCGGCCCTTACGGGGAATTCCATATCAATAAAACGCAGCGTGAGATGGTTTACATTGGTGGTGGTGCAGGTATGGCACCATTGCGTGCGCAAATCTTCCACTTATTCCATACAGAAAAGACCAAGCGAAAAGTGTCATATTGGTATGGTGGCCGCTCGAAGAAAGAATTGTTCTATGTCGATCACTTCCGTAAAATTGAGAAAGAGTTCCCGAATTTCAATTTCCACATCGCTCTGTCAGAACCATTACCAGAAGATAACTGGAAGGTGAAAAAGAGTTTGGATGACCGCGAGGCAGATGGCTATATAGGCTTCATCCACAAAAGCTTATTTGATAATTATTTGGCGAATCATCCTGCACCGGAAGATGTTGAATACTACTTGTGCGGGCCTCCTTTGATGAACGCAGCTGTTCTCAAAATGCTGGACGACATGGGTATTCCAAAAGAAAACGTTCGCTTTGACGATTTCGGAGGTTAATACTTCCGAGCCATCAAATCAAAAGGCCCTTCGTATGGAGGGCTTTTTTGTTTCCTGTTGTTGACGAAGGACAGAATGGACAACAGGTTGTCAATTCCCTTTTTATAGAATAGTTTTGTTCAGACCAACAAAACTATGGATCTAACCATTCTCTTTTCTCCGGTTGCAGAATCGATCTATTCCGATTCGTATCCATCCAATTCATTCTTCAAAAACATAAAAGTGTACGGCGAGAAAATGCCTGAGTTGAAGGGCGCTCACATCGCCATTTTTGGTGTGCAAGAAGAGCGAGGCACGTTTAATAATCAAGGCTGCTCGCAGGCACCAGATGAGATTCGTAAGAAGCTGTATCGCCTTAAAAAGGGTACCGGCAACTACCGCATAATTGATTTGGGTAACTTAAATACCGGCATTGATCTTGATGAAACCTATGTTCGAATCAGCGAGGTAAGTCGCATTTTGCTCGAGAACAATGTGATGCCCATTTTGCTGGGAGGCTCACACGATCTCGATTACGGGCAGTACCGTGGCTACGAGGAAATGGAGAAGTTGATCAGCTTACTCAACATCGATGCGTTTTTGGATTTGGAAGATGCGAAAGAAAATCCTCCGGCGCGTCAGCATATCCACAAGATACTTTTGCACGAGCCCAATTATTTACTCAGCTACACTCACCTGGCCCATCAGACTTACCTGATTGACCCCTTAGCTTCGGCTATTTTGGAAAAGCTTTACTTCGAAGCTTTTCGTGTAGGCCAAATGCGCACCAACCTTACGGAAATGGAACCAGCCATTCGTAATGCCGATTTACTTTCGTTTGACATTACAGCTATCAAATCGGCAGATGCCCCCGGCAATGCCAATGCGCAACCATTTGGTCTAACGGGCGAGGAAGCTTGCCAACTTTGTTGGTACGCTGGCATGAATGAAAAACTAAGCTCAGCAGGATTTTATGAATACAACCCGGCCTTCGATGACGTGCATAAAAAAACAGCATCGGTTGTGGCAACCATGATTTGGTATTTCATTGAAGGGTATTATCACCGCAAGGGAGAGTCTAGCTTTAAGAGCAATGATTTTTTAAAGTATGTGGTTTCCATGCCAACCGAGCCGGAAATCATCACCTTCTACAAAAGTAAAGTAACCGAAAAATGGTGGATGGAGATCACCCATCACAAGCCGGGTGCCCGTTATTTGCGCAACACCATGGTGCCCTGCAGCTACAACGATTATTTGATTGCCTCTAAGGGTGAACTGCCGGAGCGATACATTCAGGCGCTGGCAAAAATCACCTAACGGAGATGGTTGTCTAAGTGAGTTGCACCAAGCGAAGAGATCGAAACGTGTAATCTAAAAAGTAGTACATGAAGAAAATTTTTATAGTGTTGATATCCATCAGCATTTTGTTAACCAGTTGCGACAGGAACAACCCACAACAAATTATTGACAAAGCCATCGCAACAGCAGGTGGTGACTTGTATTTGATTTCAATCATTGAATTTGATTTCAGGGGCCGACATTACGTTGCCAATAGGAAGGGTGGAAAATTTTCGTATGAACGAATATTTCAAAATGATAAAGACTCTTCACAACAGATTCATGATTTTGTAAGCAACAAGGGCTTTCGCAGAATGATCAACGACTCGTTGGTAGAAGTGCCAGACACGATGAAAGTAAAGTATACTGCGTCTGTTAATTCGGTACTATATTTTGCGTTGCTACCCTATGGTTTAAATGATCCGTCCGTCAAGAAAAAATGGTTAGGCGAAACGGAGTTGGAAGGCAAAAACTATTACAAAGTTGAGATCACCTTTCAGCAGCAAGGAGGAGGCGAAGATTTTGAGGACACCTTCATCTATTGGATCGATCAATCCGATTATACAATTGGGTATTTGGCGTACTCGTTTCAGGAAGATGGCAAAGCAGATTACCGCTTTCGCAAAGCCGTGAACGGACGCGTAATTGACGGCATACGATTTAGTGATTATATCAATTATGCACCCACAAAAACGACAGCGCTTGCTGAAATGGAAGAGCAGTATAAAAGCGGTGGATTAAAAGAGTTGAGCCGAATTGAAAATACCAATGTGGTAGTTAAGAAGAATTGAAAAGCCTTTATTAGCAGTGGGTAGTAGAATCACTTGGCTGTTTTTTTTGGTTTAGGTCATGATTTTCTAAGTCTAAAGTGAGAAAGTCGTCATGGATGAGTTAGTATCCAAAAATTTACTGAATGAACAACGGCTTATAGAAGTGATGTCTGAATTGCTGGCTGAAGTGCATGAAATGCGCCTTGAGATCAAAGGCATGCGAGAAGACTTCAATACACGAACTGAAAGGGTAGAAAACGAGCAAATGAAAACCAATTTAGGGATTCATGAATTACGCTTATCTGTGATGAAGTTAGCTGATTTTGGCGACCGTATTCATCGTCTTGAAGCAGAAGTGTTTAAAAAAGCCTCATAGTACAGGGCCTTTAATTAACCCACCTGCACCGTAAAAAAATCTTCCAATACGAAATGTTTTTGAGCCAACATTTGTAAATCTCTAGCACCGGTTTTTCCGATGCGATCAAAAAGATCGGCATAAAAATCAGCGGGCAAATCAAAAAGATGAATCGTTTTTAGTTTTTCTGTCACCGAGAAAGGATTCGAAACTTCTAACTGCAAGCTTCCCAAAAAATGATTTTTTGCAACCAGCAACTCATCGTCCGAGATTAATTCTTTTCGTAAGCGCGTGAGTTCATTTCCAATTTCGTGCAACGTCTCATCGCATTTATCGATATTGACATCGGCGCCGATCGAAAAAGAAGAGTGATGCAAATTCGGCGATAGAGAAGAATAAATGCCATAGGTAAGCCCTTTTTCTTCGCGAATGTTTTTCATGAGGCGTGAGCCAAAATATCCACCTAAGATATGATTTAACAGTAAGAAGCCTGCGTAATCCTGATCCGCCCGCGTAATTGAAATCGTACCCATTCGCAGCGATGCCTGAACGCTTCCTTCTTTTTTTATAACTGCTTTTTTCGTCTTCGCAGATTCTATCGGTTTTGATGCGGCCCGATCTCTAGCAGAACCCTTAAGCGTAGCAAATGATTCTTGCAGCCAATTGATTTCATCTGGAGAGAGATCGCCCGTCAGAAAAATAGAAAACGGTGTAAATCGCTCCGCGTGGTATTGAATCAAATCTTCGCGTGTGATATTTTTTAAATCACTTTCTTCCGCCGACTTTCCATACGGATGCTCTGCCCCGAAAATATTCTTGGCCAGAAGTTTGCCGGCTACGAAGCTGGTCTTTTGGTGATTGACCTTTAAATTTTGCGCGTAGATAGATATCAGCAACTCCAATTCATCCGAAGGGAAAAGAGGTTTTTGCAGCAATTCCATCAGCAAGGGAAGCACCGAGCGCAAATTTTTTGTAAGGCTATACAACGAGATCGATACAAAATCAGCTCCGGCGGAAATCTCAAGTTGGGCACCGTGATAGTCGATAATCTCAGAAATTTGGACTGCGGAATAATTCGCAGTTCCCTTTTCCAGCATGTGAGCAGTGAAATAGGCTATCCCTGGCTTCGGCTCATACCATTTACCTGCCTGAAATATGAAGTCCAGCTTGATAATGTCTTTCGATCCTTTTACCCAATGAAGATCAATGCCATTTCTTGTTGCCAGCAGGGTAGAAGGTGGCAGTTCAAAAGAAAATTCTTTTGCAAATGGAGGCGGACTTTTTCGGTCGAGCACGAATTAATCAGTTACAGATTCTTCCTCTTTGGCTTTGGCAGGAAGTACATACATGATCGAAAAACGAATGGTTTCGGCCAGTGCGTTTTCTCTTTTGTTGGTAGGCACCATATACGCAACGTCGATCACAAATTTTTCATATTTAAAGCCTACTCCGGCAGTCAAATATTTTCTGTTGCCCTTCGATTGATCTTCGTAAAAATATCCGAGACGGCCGGCAAACGTATTGTTGTACCAATATTCAATGCCGCTGGAAATAGTGAATTCTGAAAGCTCTTCGCTAAAACCTCCGGGTGCATCGGAGAAGGAGCCGAATATCCCTTCGAGCAAAGGTTTTTTACGGCTGCTGCCCACAACTCCGGAAGGGCTAGGAACCATTAATTTATTGAAGTCTAATGCAAAGGTGAAGCTGTTCATCGGATTCACATCCATCTTATAAGCGGCACCTAAGCGAAGGTTGGTGGGGATAAAGTCAGCGTTGTTAGGGTCAGTATAAGATATTTTAGCGCCGATGTTATTAATGGCTGCACCGAGTGAGAGCGTGGCATTTTTTGATTCAAATGGCTTAGTATAGAAAACGCCTAAGTCTACTGCAACGGAGTGAGCTGAGCCGGCATCGGAGCCTTGAAAATTGCCCACTAAATTCGAATAGATATAGCGAAGCGATGTGCCAACGCTGAAGTGATCAGTCAGCAATCGTGAGTAGGTAATATCCAATGCCATTTCGCGTGGGTTATATCTGCCGAGTGAGATATTCGCACCATCACGCAATTCAATATCTCCTAAGTCAAAATATTTCAGGCTGGCACCAACAGTTTCTTCGCGATTGATTTTATAAAAACCGCCCAAATGGACAAGGCGCATGTCATTGATAATTTTTCCAAGCCACGGAGTGTATGATAATGAAACTCCGGAGCCTTGTTCAATAAAGGCGAGTTTACCGGCATTCCAATAAGCTGAGTTTACATCCGGAGCAGTGGCTACGCCTGCATCGCCCATACCCGCTGCGCGCGAATCAGGAGTAATTCCTAAAAAAGGTACTGCGGTAGTGATGCTTTTGTTGTTTGTATCTTGACCTATAATGACACCGCCTCCACCTCCATTGGGTTGGCTGTAAGCAGTAAGACTGCCAATGGCAGAAGAGATCAATACCAAAAATCGTAACTTGTTCATACTGAGTATTCTCGCGTTAAAGGTAACTAATTCGTTAAAATAAACTTGGCATTTTTCTCATTATTTGAGCCATCCAGCAAGGAACGAACAAATAGTCGCGCAATGTATATTCCGGGGCCGGGTTTTCTTCCTTCTGCATTATCTATTGCCCATTCAGGTAATGTAACCAAGTACTGACTCTCGGCAATGGTATAATTTTGATTGAGTATAATTTGGCCTGCAAGATTATAAATGACCAACGTAGCTTCCAAATCTTCTCCGGGTCGATTGTGTGTAAACCAAAATTTAGTTTCAGATTTAACCGGGTTCGGATAGTTGGCGAGTTGATTTACTTCAATGCCGTTGCCATCGCTGACCACAAATGTTACTTCTTTCTGTGTGGTATTGTTGTACACATCCGATGCAGATAATGCAAGAGTGTGCTTGCCTTTGGCCAGATCATCAAACGGAAAAGTAACAATGCCTTTGGTGGGAAGATCCGGAAGTGCCTGATAATAATTGTTGATGATAAAAGTTTTGGTGCCATCTAAGACAGCCGTGATGCTGCGCTGCGGATCAGCCGAAGAAATATTAATTCCGCTCGCATCCGATAATACCGCTACCAGTTTTGTGTTTGGGGCTGCAATGCCGCCTGAAAGGAATGTGGTATCCCCTACAAATAAATCAATTACCGGCGGTGTCGTATCGGTAGTGACCGGAGCCGCTGGGCCACCAACGTTAAAGGCAGTTGAATATCCAAAGGCGTTTTCATTTTGTTTTGATTGTGCATAGAAACTAAACTTACCTTGACTGGGTATTGGGCTTACGTTTTTGGTAAGCGTAAATTTAATTTGAAATGCACCATTGGTTACGGCGGCATTGCCATCAAATAATTTGTTGGATCGCTCGAGGTACGGGTACGGAATGGAAGGAGGGTTTGCATTTTCATCCGGATCATCCAACGTGGTTAGGTTCTGGGGCTGATCGAGTAAAACCACATTCACATTTCCCGAAAAAGAGGAGGCAATGGTTCCGTTTTTCTGAACTTCCCCCGATACGGTGATTTCTGCCAGTGGCTGTAAATTAGCTCCGTTGTTTGAGGTGGTTACAGACTTTACGACCACGTCTTGTGCCTCTCCGAAAAGAGTCAGTGATGGATCGCACAACAGAGAGAAATTGCGATTGGCTACACCAAGCGTGCTGTTATTTTTCGTGGTTTTGAAAACCTGACCGATTTCTCGATACGCGTTCTGTTCTTTCGCAAATAGAGCCGCATAAAATGCTTTGTTTAAAATTTCATTGGTGAATGAATTTACCGGTCGAGCCGTAGATACCAAACCTATGCCACCCGCCTTGGGAGTAGTTAATATACGCTCGGCAGTAGAGGTGATAAACGGATCATCGTTGCGGCCAAACTCGCATGTCGCCGTCACAAAAAATGGATAACGGGGTCCGTTTTTCAAATTCAATACCGAGCTCTCGGTAAGTATTTGCTCTTGGGTCCAAATTTTTTCTGAGCCATGCCCCGTGTAGTTCACAATGGCCTGCCCACTACGAATAGCCAAGTCCAACGCATGGGTAGCATCCGGACTGTATTGACCGGTAGGGTTTGTAATTTGTGCAAACGAACCTAAAAAAAGTCGGCGGGCTTCAAAAGAGCCATACAATTGATCGATGCTAGTTGCCAATCCATCGGCTTGAAATTGATGCAAATATCCATTGCCATCATCAGCTACGAACAGAATATTTTTTTTCCAATTGCCGTTCGCTTTTGGATCAGTATCAAATTGAATAAGCTTATCCACAATGGCTTTTGCTTCTTCGATTTTTTTGATTGGCAGTCTCCCGACACCAATATCCAAAGTTGAATTAACCGCCGGTGCCTCTTCCCAAGCACCTTCGTTATCTTCCAATAGTGCATAGTAATCATCAGACGAGTATGTGTCGAGCGGACTTAACGAGTTGACAGATTCATACACAGGAACGAAGTTGGTGTTGCTCAGCACGCGATCTTGATAATCATACGATCCGCGACCGAACAGCAGCACATTGCGCAATTGTGAATTTGTTTTTTTGTATTGATTCCGGATGAAATCTCGAAGAGCAGTAAAATCCGGTTTGCCGCTAGAGAATTCGTTGTACACTTGCTCGGTAGTCACCACAGCAACGGTAATGCCAGTATGCGATTGCCGATGTGTGGCCAACCTGTCCGCTTCTGATTTAAACAAAGGATGCGTGATGATGACGAGCGAAGTAGTGGCTAGTCCATGCAAATTCTGATTAGCAACCACACCCTCAAAATTGGGAGCTGTTGCCTGATCGGGATTGAAGACGATAAATTTTTTCAGTGCCAAAGTGGCCGTCGAAAAACGAAGCTTGCCTCCACTCAGTAAAGCCGATTGAACTTTTGAGGCGAATGGATCGGTGACTTCCCACACGGTTGATTTTGCATCAGTGGATGCGATTTCAAACGTAGAGGTTGCCTGACTCAGGCTTTCAGCCGAAATGAAACCCGTTTGTGATCCGTACAAGGCAAGCTGGCGCTTGAAACTAAAAAGCAGAAAATCAAGGTAACCAACCGATATGCCCGGTGTGGCGCCGCGTGTGAATTGGTATTTGATATCTTGTGTGTTTTGAGCTGCGGCTTTCACTGTTGTGGAGTTAAGCTGCACTGTATCCATTTTCACTCTTCCCTTCAGGCCGTATTGTGTGTTGGGCAGCGCGCCAATGGGCTGATCGAGGGCAGGGATACCGTTGAAAAAAACTTTGAATGAGCAATTGCTGATGGACTGCGCCATTACATGACTTACCACGCGCACATTGGTGTTGGCCACAATGCCCGGAATATCAAAGCGCACGGTAGCTTCGGTGTTGGTATCAAACTGTTCGCCAAACCACTGCCTTCCCGATTTTAGCAGGTTGTATTTTTCAGTTTCAAAAAATGCGAAGTCATCAAATTGCTGAATCACCGGAAAGCTACCAGGCACATTGTCGCTTGTGTTCAAGCGTTTGCCATTACCGGAACTTACGGTGAGGAAATAATAATTTTTATCACTGAAGAGGTTATTCGTGTAGCTAAAAATTTGACGTTGCGGATTAAACGAATAGGCATCCGGCCCCTGTGCATAAAAAAGAATGAAATCTTCACCATTGAATTTACCATCGCTTTCACCCGAAACAAAAATGGCGGCTTCCGTCAAATCTTGCGGACGAGCAGTGCTATTCGGTTGCGGCAGCATGCTGTTGAGCCCGCTGAAAATTTTAATTGTTCGCGGATCGATTTGATCGGGATTGAAACCAGCTTTCCGTAGAAAATCGGCATTGATTTTATACACTCCATCGCCGGTAACGGAGATTTTAGCCCACGTGCCAGAGACCAGCACAGAATTCGTCTGTGCCTGCGCAGACATGCTCAGGCAAATGCACAAAAGGCTTAAAATGATTGAATATCTGTTTTTCAATTTTATTTCTTTTCGAACCCTATGAAACCATCTACTAACGATGAGGCGATGTATAAAAGTATAATCAGTGGAATGGCGCTGACCTGCAAGGTTGCCAGAAGGATGGCAGAGAGTGCCAGAAAAGTAAACCGAACTTTGTTATCGCCCCAGCTGAAGTTTTTGAATTTAAAGGCAAAGAATCGGATGGGTGAGACCATCAGCCATGAAAAAACAAGTGTAATGGTCAATAGTACCCATTCAGTTTGCACCCAACCGCTCACGCTTCCGCCCAAAAGAGGCAATGCGGTGATAAATAATGTATTGGAAGGTGTGTTTAACCCTTTGAATGAATCACTCTGTGTTTCATCCACATTAAAAATTGCCAGGCGTACCGCGGCCCCCACGGCAATGAAGAAAGCGACAAAAGGCAACCAGCTACTACTGCTGATGCCCGCCAGCATCTTATACATCACCAATGAAGGAAGCAACCCAAAGCTTACCATATCGGCCAGCGAGTCCAGCTCTTTGCCAATGGGCGAACTTACTTTTAGCATTCGTGCGGCAAAGCCATCAAAAAAATCAAACACCGCAGCTACCCACACAAAGTAGGCGGCCGGTATGTCCCTTCCTTCCAAACAAAATACAATGCCGAAGCAGCCACAAACCAGATTGCAACAGGTGAGAAGATTTGGGATATGTTTTTTTAGATTCATGCCGTTGCAAATACAGGTAATTAATTCATAAGCCGATGTGTACCGTTAACAAACTTACTGGATTGCAGTCAACCGGCAGTAAGGGTTAGACTGTTTTTCTTCACCAATGGTGGTGGTTGCACCATGGCCGCAGTATACAACCACATCCTCCGGTAAGGCAAACATTTTTTGTTGAATACTTTGGATCAGCGTATCATAGTCTCCACCCGGCAAATCCGTGCGGCCAATGCTGCGATGAAACAACACATCACCACTAAAAATAACTTTTTCAGCCGGGTCATAAAATCCAACATGCCCGGGTGCATGGCCCGGTAGAAACAAAATATCCCAGTGGGTGTTTCCTAATGAAATTTTTTCTCCTTCCTTTAAAAAGCCATCTGCCGTAGTTTCCTGATATGCCCCAAATCCATAGTTCGGTGCATAGGTTTTTACGGCACGCAGCACATTCTCTTCACCGGCATGTATCAACAAAGGAACCTGGTATTTTTTCTTGACATAGTAATTGCCAAGTACATGATCGATATGGCAATGCGTGTTGAGAAGGTATTTAACCGCCAGACCCTGCAATTGAATATACTCATCTAATTCATCTTGCTCTTCGGCTTCATAGCAACCCGGATCAATGATCACCGCTTCGCCAGACGCATCGGAAACGACATACGTGTTTTCAGAGAATGGATTAAAAACAAAAGTTTGAATCGACAGCATCCGACAAAATTAGCAAACTTCGGGGCTTATGCCTCCTCGACATTAAGTAGTATTTTTGACGCTTTCTGATTAGGCAAGTGCGAAAAGTTGATTTTATCATTGTGGGCCAAGGATTGGCCGGGTCATGTTTGGCCATGCGCCTGTTGGCGAAAGGTAAATCGGTTTTGGTATTCGATCAGCCACAAAAAAACAAATGTTCAAGGGTTGCCGCAGGGCTATTTAACCCCATCACAGGCATGGGCATTGTAAAAACGTGGATGGCCGAAGAAGTTTTTGAAGAATTATTCCGGTTTTTCCCTGCCCAAGAGTCCCTTTTGGGAAAATATTTCTTCTACCCGATGCACCTCTATCGGCCATTCCAAACAGTGGAAGAACAAAACAACTGGATGGCCAAAACAGCCGACAAAGAAAAAAACCGATTTGTAAAAGACGTCTACACCAAAGCAATTTATCCACATATCCACAATGTTTTTGGGGGAATTGAAATCAATCAGTCGGGCTATTTGGATACTAACGCATTTATGACGGCTGTTCGCGAGCACTTAATCGCGCACAACGCCTATGTACAAACGGACTTTCAGCCCGCGCTGCTGCACATGGATGAGAGCGGCATAGATTATGAAAATTATCAGGCTGACAAGATGATCCATTGCACCGGCATTGATTCACTTGTGCCGTACTTCAATTGGCTTCCCATTCGGCCGTTGAAGGGAGAGACCGTCCACATCACCCTCAACGAACGCCCCGAAGTGATTTATAACAAGGGAGTTTACGTAGTGCCCACATCGGAGACGGCAGTTTATAAAGCAGGTGCTACTTATTCACTCAACGAACTGAGTCCCAGTTGCACACCCGAGGGCAAAAAAGAGCTGGAAGACAAACTTTTGGCACTGCTCAAAAATCCTTTTCAGATACTCGAACAAGAATGGGGTATTCGCCCCACCACCATCGATAGGCGCCCCATTTTAGGCCCGCATCCGGAATATAAAAATCTGGTAATCTTCAATGGTTTGGGAACCAAAGGTGTTAGTCTGGCTCCGTATTTTTCGAATCATTTGGCCAATTGGTTGACACAAGAAGGTGAAATTCATAAGGAAGTAAATATTAACCGCTTTAAACCGTTATATTCGAGGTCTTAGTTAATTCATAGTATGGGAATGAAAAGTGTGGGTGTCATTACCCTTGTTCTTACGTGTTTTTTTTCAAAATCCGAAGCCCAACAAGCCCGTGAGGTTTTTGGCCAAAACAGAATTCAATACAAAAATTTTGATTGGAAATATTTAGGCTCCGAAAATTTTGACGTCCATTTCTACGGCGAGCGTAAAAAAGCAGCCGAGGAGGCTTTGCAATATCTGGAATCGGAGTTTGATCGCATCACCGATTTATTGGGATATTACCCCTACCAAAAGACAAAGGTATTTCTGTATAACTCTATCACCGATTTACAGCAAAGCAATATAGGCCTCAACCACACCCGTTACAGTCCCGGGGGAGAAACCGAATTTATTAAGCCGTACGTGGAAATAGCGCACCCCGGCAATTTGGAAGAATTTAAAGAAGAGCTGATTTTCAAAATGTCGAATTTGCTGGTGAACGAAATGATGTTTGGAGGAACATTGAAAGATATGTTTCAAAACAGTGTACTGCTCAACCTGCCCGACTGGTTTATCAACGGTACTTCCTATTATGTAGCGCATGGTTGGGATGAAGAGATGGATGACTTTGTGCGCCAATTGGTGAAGAGTAAAAAAGTAAATCGGGCACTGCGCCTGACTGACAAAGAAGCAGCCTTGGTGGGCCAATCCATCTGGAATTACATTGTAGAGAAATACGGCAAAAGCAGCATCAACAATATCCTCAACTACACCCGCATCATTCGCGATGAAGAAAAAAGTATTTTGATTACACTGGGGGTTCCCTTCAAGCAATTACTCAACGATTGGAAAACTTTTTACGGTGGAATGGAAAGCAAAGTGAGCCAAAGCTATGTGTCCCTTTCCGATTCGGCCCGTTTCAGTCGCAACAAAAAAAATCTCACCTACACTACCGTGAAGATTAGCCCAGATGGAAAAAAGATAGCCTATGCCGAAAATGACCGGGGTGAGTTTACCGTAAAAGTTAAGTCCCTTGAAAATGGAAAAGAAACAACCATTCTGAAAGGCGGCAACCGGGTAATTAAACAAACTGTAGACTATCGCGTGCCGCTGCTGAGTTGGTCCGATGCAAATACGCTGGGTGTAATTGGTGTAAAGAAAGGGCAATACATCTTCTGGCTGTACGATTTAAACACGCGTACGAAACTTCCGCGTGAACTGGATAAATTCAGCAACATTCGTAGTTTTAATTTTTCTAACAACGGAAGGTTAGTCATAGTCAGTGCCGATTTTGAAGGACAGAATGATTTGTTTTTGCTCAGTAGCCGCAGAGATCGAACCAAGCGACTCACCAACGATAAATTTGATGATCTGGATCCTGCCTTTGTGCCCAACTCCAACACCATCGTATTCAGTTCCAATCGCCTGACCGATTCGCTCAAAACCAATGTAAAGGGATTAGAGAAACTTTCGCCCAATTACAATTTGTTTCTCTATAATATTGATACCACCCTCAATAAACTCATTCGTATTACCAACACACTCAGCAAAGATTTTCATGCGCGCGCCATCGATGAAAATACGTTTTACTATTTGAGCGATCAGCGGGGTATTGTGAATTTGTTTAAGTACAACAGTCAATCCGGCATTTATGCGCAAGTAACCAACTATAACTCGAGCATCAAAGACTACGACATTAACTTTGATAATAAGATGCTTGCCACCGTGATCTCGCAAAAGTTGAGAGAAGATATTTTTCTGGATCCCAATTTCGATTTCAAAAGGCAAGTGTTTACACCCGTAAGCAGACGTAAAGAAGTATTGCAGGCCCGCGTCATCACCGAGAAAAAGAAAAAAGAACAACCGAAGCAGGCCACCTCCATTAAAGATCTAATCAACTCTCGAATCAAAGAAAAGACGGATACTATAGCCAAGCCAGTCGTTGAGAAGCCCAAAGCCGACTCGGTGAAAAAGGAAGTTAATACCGATGACTATACGTTTGATGATGTGAAGAAAGATACGGCTCGCAATCCACTTAAACCGGTGACCGAAAAAGCACTGAATACAGACGATTATGTTTTTGAAGAAGAAGCGGTCAAGAACAAACAACCGAGCGAAACATTTTTAACGCGCTATATGAAAGCACGCGAAACCAGCCGTGTGCTCGGCCCCTTTCCATACTCAGCTAAGTTTAGTTACGAAAACATTGTAACCAGTTTGGTGGTCGATCCGCTGCGAGGTTGGAGTATGCGTGTGGAGGCGCAGATGAATGACATGCTGGAGAACTACCGCATCTTTGGTGGATTCCAAACCGCCTTCGATTTAAAAAATGGCGACGTGTATGGCGAGTTTCAATACTTACCGCACCGCATAGATTTTAGTGCCCGTTTTGATCGGAAGGTAATCTTCTGGCAACCGCCCAACCGCGATGTGGTGGAAGAAGAAAATCAGAAGTACTCTTTTCAAAAGTTAGAGTTGGGAGCATCCTATCCATTGTCGGTTCGCACACGCCTAACGCTAAAACCCTTTTTCGGATTCACTGAATTTATTGACAGGGGCCGTAGCCCGCTTTTATCGGGTGCGCCTACCTTCCGCCCCACACAAACGCAGTTTTACACAGGTGCCAAGGTGGAAGTAGTCTATGACAACTCCATTGCTACCGGCATGAATATTATTGAAGGTACACGTGGCAAGTTTAGCTTCATTACCTACGAAGCGATTGGCGATGGGAAAAAGAGTTTCGCGCAAGTGTCATTAGATGTTCGTCACTACCAAAAAATCTACAAAGAAATTGTTTTGGCGGTACGTGGGTTTGCGGGCACCTTCTATGGAAATTCACCTAAGAAGTATGCGTTGGGGGGAATGGATAACTGGATTGGTAATTCATTCAACTACAGTGGTGTACAAAATCCATTTTCAAGTCAGTTTGGTCAGTACAACGAAAATTTACTTTTTGTTGAGTTTGCTACAAGCTTACGTGGCTTTGACTATGGCACATTGTATGGCAACAGTGCCGCTTTGTTTAATGCCGAGCTACGCATTCCATTGGTGCGTGCCTTGTCCAGTGGGCCCATCACTTCTAACTTTTTCCGCAACCTGCAGCTAACTGGTTTTTACGATTTCGGCAGCAGTTGGACAGGTGCCATTCCATTTGACACCGAAAACAATAGCCGCGTTCGCGTGGTACCTGAAAAACCGGAAGGCAGCCCATTTAGTATTGAAATAAAAGAATATCTCAACCCCTGGTTGTATAGCTATGGTGCGGGCTTACGCTCGATGATTTTTGGTTACTACCTCAAGTTCGATATGGCCTGGCCGGTGGAAAACTACGCTGTAAAAGATCCTCGACTGTACGTTACCTTCGGCTTCGATTTTTAAACTAAACGTTCATGATTAAATCAATGACTGGCTTTGGCCAGGTAGTATTCAACAGCGGTTCACTGGCACTTTCGGTAGAAGTCAAATCCTTAAACTCAAAATTTCTTGATCTCAATCTGCGGTTGCCCAGAAAATATTCCGAGAAAGAATTAGAGGTGCGTAATCTGGTTGTAGATAAACTCGAGCGCGGAAAGATTTCCTTCAATATCGATTTACAACAAGCGGCCAAAGGTGCCGATGTGCAGCGATACAACGAAGAGTTGTTTGTCAGCTACTATGGCGAACTAAAAAAACTGGCCGATAAAGTAATGGCTGGCTATGAATCGTTATTTCAGTTAGCATTAAATTCTCCCGATGTGCTGATCGCTAGCGCCAAGGAAGAGCTTGATCCGGCCGAGTGGGAAAAAATCATTCAATTAGTAAATGAAGCACTCACCAAGTGCGAACAGTTTCGCTTGGCCGAAGGAGCCGCATTAGAAGGAAAGTTTAAAGAGTACATCCAAAATATTTCACAAAGCCTGCTGGAAGTCGAAAAGATTGATCCGGTTCGCATTGAAAAAATTCGTCAGCGTATCAAATCGGGCATTACCGATTTTTTTGGCAACGAAGGCTTTGACGTAAACCGTCTGGAGCAAGAGATTATCTTTTACATTGAAAAATTAGATATTCACGAAGAGCGTGTACGTCTAAAAACCCATCTGGATTATTTTATCACCATCTTAAAAGAAAAGCAATCGAACGGCAAGAAACTTGGTTTCATTGCGCAGGAGATTGGTCGTGAAATCAATACCATTGGCAGCAAGGCCAATGATGCAGAAATGCAAAAGCACGTGGTGGCCATGAAAGAGGAGTTGGAAAAAATAAAAGAACAGCTCAACAACGTATTGTAATGAAAGCAACAGGCCGAGATAAACTATCCAGCGTTATTCTTTGGTCAATCATTTCAGCTGCCTTCATCGGGCCGGGCACTGTAACTACTGCCGCTTCTGCGGGATCGCAGTTTCAATTGCAACTTTTGTGGGCAGTAACATTTGCCACGCTGGCGTGTATTGCACTGCAGGAAGTCTCCGCACGCATCACTATTTCTTCCGGACTTTCATTTGGTGAAGCACTCGATCGGAAGTTCGGGCACCAAAGAGGTTTTTGGGTTAAATGGCTCGTAGGCGGATCGGTCGTATTGGGGTGTGCTGCCTACGAAGCAGGAAATATTTTGGGAGGCACCTCGGGTTTGGTTTTATTGTTTGGCGATTACAGCAAAGTTTTCACCATCGTTCTTACTTTTATAGCAGCGCTCATTCTTTGGAGTGGCCGCGGAAAGTGGATATCCACCATCATGACTATTCTGGTAGCTATGATGGGATTTGCTTTTTTAGCCCTCGCATTGTACGGAAACTTTACCTGGGGTGATGTGATCCGTTCCAGCGTTGTTCCGGTTATTCCACCCGGCACGGAGTTGCTCACGCTTGGCTTAGTCGGCACCACCATTGTACCCTACAATATTTTTCTGGGATCAGGCATCAGCAAAGGACAAACCATTCCCCTCATGCGCGTGGGCCTTTCTATTTCTGTGATAATCGGCGGGTTGATTACTGCATGGATTTTAATGGCGGGGACTCTCGCCTCTGAATTCAATTCATTTTCCGATCTGGCCAATCAGTTTCAAACCAAGATTGGAATGATGGGTGTTATTGCGCTGGGTGTCGGTTTATTTGCTGCCGGTTTTTCTTCGGCGGTCACTTCTCCCTACGCAGCATCAATCATTGCTACCAGCGTATTCAATGCGAAAAAAAAGAACAGCATTGTGTGGGTGTGGGCGAGCGTGCTGGCAGTTGGGTTTTTGTTTGGAATTACCAACACCAAACCCATACCGGTTATTCTAGCGGTGCAGGCAATCAATGGATTGATTTTGCCTTTGATAACTTATTTTCTGATTGTCATAGTGAATGATCCCTCACTCATTCCTTCATCCGGTCGGCATACAGCGTGGTACAATGTTGTGTTGATTTTGATCTTCGGCAGCGTTTTGGTGTTGGGTTTCAATAACATTGATAAAGCGCTGGGCACTGTTTTCAAACTGAATGAGCCACATCTCCTGGTGGTATTTTCCCTTTCGGGGATCATCTCATTGTACACAGCGTACAAAGTAATGAAACAGGCGGCTTCAAAATAAAAAAGGGTTAGCGTTGGCCAACCCTTTCTTTTTCTACTAGCGAAAATCTATTCACTCTTTTTTTCTTTCGAAGATGCTTTCGCCTTTTTCACTTTCACAGTCAGGGTATCACCTGTGCCTTCATAATCGGCTAGGATAGTGCCTCCTTCTGTAATCTCGCCTTTTAAAATTTCTTCGGCTACAGGATCTTCCAAGTATTTTTGAATGGCACGGTTCAGTGGTCGTGCACCAAATTGCTGATCGTATCCTTTGTCCGCCAGGAAATCTTTGGCCTTCTCGGTTAACTCTACGGTATAGCCAAGCGTTAAAATGCGTTCAAACAATTTGCCTAACGTGATGTCGATGATCTGATGAATGTGTTCGCGCTGTAATGAGTTGAACACAATAACATCATCTAACCTATTCAAGAATTCAGGCGAGAAGGCACGCTTCAACGCATTTTGTATCGTTGATTTCATTACCTCTTCTTCATTCTCGCGATTGGCCTTTGTAGCAAAACCAATTCCAGAACCGAAGTCTTTCAGATCGCGCACACCGATATTGGAGGTCATGATAATGATCGTATTTCTGAAATCTACACGACGACCCAGACCATCGGTTAAAATTCCGTCATCTAACACTTGCAATAAGATGTTGAATACATCCGGATGCGCTTTTTCAATTTCATCCAGCAGCACTACACTGTACGGCTTTCTGCGCACTTTTTCGGTCAGCTGTCCACCTTCTTCGTAGCCTACATAACCGGGAGGAGCTCCTACTAAACGAGATACGGAGAATTTCTCCATGTACTCGCTCATATCAATGCGCACCAATGCATCTTCTTTATCGAAGAGATAAGTAGCAAGCACTTTTACTAATTCTGTCTTACCCACACCGGTCGGCCCTAAGAATATGAACGAACCAATGGGCTTCTTCGGATCTTTCAATCCTACACGTGTGCGCTGAATCGCCTTGGTTAATTTCTTGATAGCTTCCGTCTGCCCAATTACTTTCGTGCTTAGATTTTCAGCCATGCCCAACAACTTGTTGCTTTCTTTTTGGGCAATTCGATTGGCAGGAATACCCGTCATCATTCCGATTACGTCTGCTACGTTATCTTCCGTAACTGTGTATTTTTCAGTGCGTGTTTTTTCTTCCCAGCGTGCCTTCGCTAAATCCAATTGCTCGATGAGTTTCTTTTCTTTATCACGAAGTTGTGCTGCTTCTTCATACTTCTGACTTTTCACAACCCGGTTCTTCTCTTTCTTCACGTCTTCAATAGCCGCTTCAAACTTCACAATGTCGTCAGGCACATGAATATTGTTGATGTGAACGCGCGCGCCTGCTTCGTCCATAACGTCAATCGCTTTATCGGGAAGGAAGCGATCACTGATGTAGCGATCTGAAAGGCGCACACACGCTTCCAATGCTTCTTTCGTATAATTTACGTGATGATGGTCTTCGTATTTTTCTTTGATGTTTTCCAATATCTGAATGGTTTCGTCTACCGAAGTAGAATCTACCATTACCATTTGAAAACGTCTGGCCAATGCTCCATCTTTTTCAATGTATTGACGATACTCATCCAGCGTGGTGGCACCAATACATTGTATTTCTCCACGGGCAAGTGCGGGCTTAAACATATTGGAGGCATCCAATGATCCGGAAGCTCCACCGGCACCTACAATGGTATGCAATTCGTCGATGAATAAAATAACGTCCGGTGATTTCTCAAGTTCGTTCATCACCGCTTTCATACGCTCTTCAAACTGACCTCGGTATTTGGTGCCGGCCACCAGCGATGCAAGATCAAGCGTTACTACTCGCTTGCCGAACAATACGCGTGAAACTTTTTTCTGAACAATACGAAGTGCCAAACCTTCAGCGATAGCTGTTTTACCAACGCCGGGTTCGCCAATTAAAATTGGGTTGTTCTTTTTTCTTCTACTTAAAATTTGTGCTACGCGCTCAATTTCTTTTTCACGACCTACGATCGGATCGAGCTTGTTGTCTTCTGCCAGCTTGGTTAAATCGCGACCGAAATTATCAAGCACTGGTGTGCGCGATTTTTCGCCTCCTTTTTTCTCTTTTGATCCGCTAGGTGGCACGGCTCCGCTACCAAACATTTTCGACGAGTCATCATCCGGATCATCGGTGTCAGACGAAGCCGATGGTTGGTCATGCTGGTACTCCAACATTTCTTTTACTACATCGTACGCAACATCAAACTTATTTAAGATTTGAGTAGCCAGGTTATCAGGATCGCGCAAGATGGAGAGCAACAAATGCTCAGTTCCAATCAACTGTGCTTTGAAGACTTTCGCTTCCAAATACGTGATCTTCAATGTTTTTTCTGAGGCGCGGGTAAGAGGGATGTTGGCTAAATTTTTTATTTCGTAGGTCGCAGTACCTTTCGAAATTTTTTCGATTTCCCCTCGTAGCTGATCGAGTGGCACACCGAGCTTTTTGAGCACACCCACCGCTACACCTTCACCTTCGCGAATCATTCCGAGAATGAGATGCTCTGTGCCAATGTAATCATGACCTAATCGCAGTGCTTCTTCCCGGCTGAGGGAAATGACTTCCTTAACACGGTTAGAAAATTTGGCTTCCATATTTGACATAAAAAGTTGAGATATGTAAATGTAAAGTTTTACGGACTATAATTCCAAACAAGTATTCCGCGTATTAATGATGGACTTTACACAATTAGTAAGTCAAACACGTAACGCGATTTATTTGTTCAGATTCCTGTCAGCACATTGAATAATGCGGATCGCATTCGGACCTTCACAAAACAACACGTCCAGGAAGCTTAGGTTAGGCACAAAATTGTTGCCAAACACTTGTTGGTAAGCAATGGGCTGATAGAATGGCCGATGTAAAAAGTCTTCTTTCGCTGAAATACGTCCACGCAAATCCAAAATAGATGAATTTAGCTCCATTTCGTACTTCTGTGTTTGAGAAACCTTAATGGGTAGCCCCAGCTTTCGCAGACAGAATGACAGCAAGTGCAGATTGATTGTAATGAGATATTCGTGCTTATCGTAGATGATCTGTTTGAGTTCATCTGCATAAAATTCAAAGAATGGAGCATTGCGATAAGCCGATTCAATCGTACGCCAGTGATTGTTTTGCCACTTTTGTTGATGGTCTATTCGAATTTCATGAACAGGTGTTTTGCCATGTTTGTTGGTTACAGGCAAAATCAGCATCTGTCTTCCTTGTGATGTGTTGATGTAACACCGATTGCGGAAACTCTGCTTTACAAAGTGCTCATGTGTTTCGATGTCAATCGCTTCCGCGCGATAGATGGCACACAAATATTCAATAGAAGGAAGGTAATGCGATTCAATACAAACTACCCCTGCCACCGCGAATAAAAAAACTATTGAAGCATTTTGAGCAATGTGCTCAGTCGCTGTTTCAGGCTTCTGCGGTCAATGATGAAGTCGAGGAACCCATGCTCCAATACAAACTCTGCACTTTGAAAACCTTTGGGTAAATCTTTTCCAATGGTTTCGCGAATGACGCGCGGGCCGGCAAAACCAATCAATGCACCCGGCTCAGCAATATTAAAATCTCCCAACATAGCGTACGATGCCGTCACGCCGCCCGTGGTCGGATCGGTCAAAAGTGAGATGTAAGGAATTTTGGCTTCATCCAATAGTGCCAGGCGAGCAGAGGTTTTGGCCATTTGCATCAATGAAAGTCCGGCTTCCATCATGCGGGCACCCCCTGAGCGCGAGATCATCAAAAAAGGAGTTTTTGTTTTTAACGAGTGATTGATGGCGCGGGCAATTTTTTCGCCTACTACGGAGCCCATCGAGCCACCGATAAATGTAAAGTCCATGCAGGCAACACAAAGATCCAAGCCATTGATTTTTCCATAGGCTGTGCGAACGGCATCTTTCAGTTGCGTTTTGGATTGCGATTCTTTGATTCTTTTAGGATACGGCTTAGTGTCAACAAACTTTAATGGGTCGGCCGATTCCATGTTCGTGTCTAACTCGGTAAACTCATTGTTGTCAAATAAGATTTCAAAATATTCTTCCGAGCCGATTTTTACATGAAGGTCTTCTTCCGGCACCACATACGCATTGTTTTTCAACTCGCGTGTGTGAATGATTTTGCCTCCCGGCGATTTGAACCAAAGTCCGTCGGGCACTTCGCGTTTCGATTCGGTAGGAGTTAAAATTCCTTTGTCTGTCCGTTTGAACCAAGGCATAATTAATTCGTCAATTTGAAAATCTGAAGACTAACTAATGAATCGACAATTGACAATAAGCAATTGACAAGGCTTGTGTTTGTCAAATGGCTATTGTCAATTGTCAATTTTTTTTGACTAAGCAATATCAATCGTTTTGTCCAGGTACACATCCTGAATGGCTTGAAGAATTTCAATGCCCTCATTCAAAGGACGTTGGAATGCTTTTCTGCCCGAGATCAAGCCCATACCACCTGCGCGCTTGTTAATAACTGCCGTACGTACTGCATCGGCCATGTCGCTGGCACCCTTCGAATCACCACCGGAGTTGATCAAGCCGGCGCGGCCATTGTAGCAATTCAGCACTTGATAGCGGCACAAATCGATTGGGTGATCAGATGTTAACTCTGTATAAATGCGTTCGTCCAACTTGCCATAGCTGCTCGTGCCCGTGTTCAAGGCTTTGTAGCCGCCATTGTTGGTTGCTAATTTTTGTTTGATGATATCTGCCTGAATGGTTACGCCTAAGTGATTGGCCTGACCGGTTAAGTCAGCAGAGGTATGGTAATCCACACCATCTTTTTTGAAGGCATCGTTGCGTGTGTAGCACCACAAAATGGTAGCCATGCCCAACTCGTGTGCACGTTCAAAGGCAGCAGATACCTCTTGAATTTGACGGGTTGCATTGTCCGATCCAAAGTAAATGGTAGCACCTACGGCTACGGCACCTAAGTTCCAGGCATCTTCCACAGAACCGTACATGATTTGATCGGCACGGTTAGGGTAGGTGAGCAATTCGTTGTGATTGATTTTTACAATGAACGGGATTTTGTGAGCATATTTTCTCGACATCATAGCCAAACCGCCAAAAGTAGTAGCAACTGCATTGCAACCACCTTCGATAGCCAGTTTTATGATGTTTTCCGGATCGAAGTAGATCGGATTTTTGGCGAAGGAAGCACCAGCGCTATGTTCGATACCTTGGTCGATGGGTAAGATGGAAAGGAAACCGGTGTTGCCCAGTCTTCCTTTATCAAACATTACCTGCAAGCTGCGCAAGGTTTGAGGATTACGATTGGAAATTGAAAAAATTCTGTCCACGAAATCGTGGCCTGGCAAATGCAGATTTTCTTTTGGAATCGTCTTGCTTTTGTGTGTTAAAAGCGACTCGGCATCTTTACCAAGTAACTCGGTGATGGTGGGTCTAGCCATAGGTTATTTTAAGTGAGGAGCAAATATAGGTTGCTGGCCGAATTGATCCAAGGTATATGGGTTAAAGCAAAAAACCCATTTCTGCATCAGAAATGGGTTTTTTATGCCTTTTTTATAAAAATTAAGCTTTTGTGTTAGCCAACTTCTCTTTGATACGAGCTGACTTACCCTGACGGCCTTTCATATAATACAACTTAGCTCTGCGCACTTTACCGGCTTTTACAAACTCGATTTTGTCGATGCTTGGGCTTAAAATCGGGAAGATACGCTCTACGCCAACGCCATTGGAAACTTTTCTAACGGAGAAGCTTTCGCCATTTGTTCCTGTACCTCTGCGGTATAACACCACGCCCTGAAATTGCTGGATACGCTCTTTATTTCCTTCGCTGATTTTTACGTGCACGCTGATGGTATCACCTGCCTTAAAAGTTGGGATGCTGCTTCTTTTAGAGCCTAATTCCTGCTCTACAATTTTCATTAAATCGGCCATGGTACTCGGTTTTTAAAATGGACTGCAAATATAGGTGAAGAAGTTGAATTTGGAAGCCTGCCCCAATAAATTTCCTGTCAAGAAGTTAAGCCGGGTCTTCGTTCTTTGGTTCTTTTGAGGGCTTGCTCCTGTTTCCAATCCTCAATTTTAGCTTGATGACCCGAAAGCAATACCTCAGGAACCTTCCAACCATTGTATTCAGCCGGGCGGGTATACACCGGTGGTGCAATCAGCCCATCCTGAAAAGAATCGCTGAGAGCCGATGTTTCGTCATTCAAAACGCCGGGAAGCAATCGAATGACTGAATCGGCCACTACGGCAGCCGCTAATTCGCCACCAGAAAGCACATAATCGCCAATACTGATTTCGCGCGTAATCAGATGTTCGCGCACACGCTCGTCTACTCCTTTATAATGGCCGCACAGTAAAATTAAGTTTTGCTGAAGGCTAAGTTGGTTCGCGATGGATTGCGTGAGCAATTCACCATCCGGGCTCATGTAGATGATTTCATCGTAGGTGCGTTCTGCTTTTAGGGCAGAAAGGCATCGGTCGATCGGCTCAATCATCATCACCATGCCGGCGCCACCTCCAAATGCATAATCATCCGTGGTGCGGTGCTTGTTCGTGGAATAGGGTCTTAAGTCGTGAATTTTGACGGTGACGAGCCCTTTATCCTGCGCTCTTTTTAATATGGAATCAGAAAAGGGGCTTTCCAGAAGTCGCGGCAGGCAGGTAATAATATCGAGGTGCATAGGCTAAATGTCTAAAAAGCCATCGGGCAAAGCAACTTTGATGATTTTTTTGGTTTTGTTGGTGCTGAGTACAAAGGGGCTGTTGATGGGGATGAGCACTTCTTTACCCTTTACATTAACACTCAAGAGGCGGTTAGGCCCCGATGAACTCACTTCTGTTACTTCCCCCAGTTCACCTAAACTTTCGTCTACCACCGAGAAACCCAGCACTTCATCGTCATAGAATTCACCTCTTTTTAGTTTAGGCCGCACATCTTTCGGCAGGTACAAACTGCCCCCTTTAAGCAGGGCCGCTTTTTCGGGCGAGTCGATGTCATCAAATTTCATAAACACTTTATCGCCACGATCAGAAAAAGAAGCAATGAAATGAGGTACTAAAGAGTCGCGAAGTTCAATGAAGACAGACTCAATCGAGTCAAAATCAATTGGTTCGGTTATAATTAATGTTACCTCGCCTTTGAGACCATGGGTTTTGGCCACATACCCGATTTTAAAACAAGAATGTTTATCCACATTATTTACTATTGAAAGTATCCCTTGTAATGGGGGATTTATGAATCGAGGCTGCTTTCCGTTTAACTTCTTCCCAAACGCGTACGCTTACCTCCTTGCGTTCGCTTTCACTCATCTCAAAATAAGGTTTTTTTGCTTCTCCCTTTTCAAGTATGATTATGGTTGTTTCCATATGATAAATGTACAGTATTTTATGGCGTAAGTCTAGCTAAAAAAAACGCCCATGTGATTTTCACGATGGGCTATTTTTTTATGCGGAAATAAAACAATTATGCTTGCTCTTCGGCAGTAGGAGCGGCTTCAGCGGCAGGAGCAGCAGGAACTTCAGCCTTCTTGCGGATGGCTTCAGCGCGTGCTTCTTTTACTTTCGCTTCAGCATCTTTACGAGCCTTCGCAGCATCTTGCTTCGATTTTGTCAGGCTAGAAACTTTCGATTCGATCTTCGCTTCTTTACCTTTCAACCACTCAGCCAATTTAGCATCGGCTGCTTCTTGCGTCAAAGCACCTTTGTCAACACCAATTTGCAAATGTCTTTTGTACATAATGCCTTTATATGAAAGCATCGCACGTACAGTGTCAGAAGGTTGAGCGCCTACCATCAACCAATGGAAAGCTCTTTCCTCATTGATCAGGATAGATGCAGGGTTGGTTGCAGGATTGTAAGTACCTACTTTTTCAATGAATTTACCATCACGAGGCGCTCTTGCGTCAGCCACCACGATATCAAACATTGACAATTTTTTGCGGCCTCTGCGGGCCAATCTCATTTTTACCATTTTTTCTTACTTTTTTAATGTTGGAACACGTCCGTTTTTAAAAGGATCGCAAAGGTAAACGGATTTTGAATATATGCCAACCTTGGCCGCGATAAAGTGCCAAAATCAAGTTTTTTTGAGGGTAGAGTATCTAAAATATTGGTCATCAAGCTGTAATGAGGCAGTGGGCAGGGTTTTGTATAAGTATATTTGCATAACCGATTATTAGGTTTTTTATTCTTAACCATCCTCAATACATTTGGTTAGTTTTCAATTTCTAATTCATGGATAAGTACAGTTACCTATCAAATGCTGACACGAGTTACATCGACCAGCTGTATCAAAATTATAAACAAGACCCGGCTTCGGTAGACGGTTCGTGGCAAAAGTTTTTTGAAGGCTATGACCTTTCTTCGCAGCGTTATGGCGAAAATGGCCTTGCCGGTGCCGCAGATGCTCCTAATATTAAGGAGACCTACGTGCGCACACTCATTTTTGCGTATCGTTCATTTGGTCACCTGAAATCGAATACCAACCCGGTGCGTGAAAGACGCGACCATGGCGTGCAACTGGATCATACCAAATTCGGCCTCACCGATGCGGATTTAGACACAGAGTTTGACGTAGCATCTGAAATTGGAATGCCCAAGTCAACACTTCGTAAGATAATCGAGCGACTGAAGGTACTTTATTTAGGAACCATCGGTTTTGAATACAACTTCATCCGCAACGATGAGGTGAGAAGCTGGTTCTTTGATAAAATCGAGAAAGAATATTTCAGCTACAACCCTAACCAAGACGAAAAGAAGAGAATCTTAGCCAAACTGAATGAGGCCGTAGTTTTTGAAAACTTTTTGCACACGAAATTTTTGGGGCAAAAGCGCTTTTCACTGGAGGGTGGAGAAAATACCATTCCGGCCTTACAGACTATTATTAATAAGAGTGCCGAGTTGGGCGTGAAAGAAGTAGTGATTGGTATGGCTCACCGCGGTCGCTTGAATGTGTTGACGAACATCCTGGGAAAAATTTACGAACAGATTTTCACAGAGTTTGAGGGAAACATCAATCCCGACCTTACTATGGGTGATGGCGATGTAAAGTACCATTTGGGTTATAGCAGCCACATCGATACTCCATCCGGAAATAAAATTTACTTGAAGTTAACGCCTAACCCTTCACATCTGGAAGCAGTAGATCCACTGGTAGTGGGTTACACACGCGGACAGATTGATGATGAGTACAAAGGAGATTTGAGCAAAGGCATGGCCATTCTCATTCATGGCGATGCAGCAGTTGCCGGACAAGGAATTGTGTATGAAGTAATTCAGATGTCCGGTTTGCCGGGCTATACCACCGGAGGAACCATTCACTTTGTGATCAATAATCAGGTTGGGTTTACTACGGATTATGATGATGCCCGTACCAGTATTTACTGTACGGATATCTCTAAGATTGTAGATGCACCTATCCTGCACGTAAATGGTGACGATGCGGAGGCTGTTACGTTCTGTGCGAATCTGGCAGTGGAGTATCGTCAGAAATTTGGCAAAGATATTTTCATTGACATGTTGTGCTATCGCAGACATGGCCACAACGAAAGTGATGAGCCTAAGTTTACTCAGCCGAAGTTGTATAACTTGATTGCCAAGCATCCCAATCCACGCGAAGTATACGTAAAGAAATTGATCGAGCGTGGTGATGTAGATGCTTCTTTGGCCGATGAGATGGACAAGAGTTTCCGTAACCAATTGCAAGATCGTCTGACAGAAGTAAAGCAAAAACCACTTCCTTACAAACCACAGAAAATTGAAAACGAGTGGGAGAAATTACGCAAGTCTATACCTGCCGATTTTGATGAGTCGCCAGATACCAGTATCAAACAAGCGGTGATTGATAAAGTGGCCAAAGCGCTTACTACGATACCGGAAGGGTTCAAGCCTTTAAAGCAAATTGAAAAATTATTGAAAGATCGCAGCGCGGCTTTCTTTGAAACAAAAATGCTGGGATGGGCCGAAGCCGAATTACTTGCGTATGGCTCGTTGCTATCACAAGGCACACCTGTGCGTATGAGCGGACAAGATGTCAAGCGTGGCACGTTTAGTCATCGCCATGCCTATTTCTTTGACGCGAATACCAATGAACCGTATTGTGGCTTAGATAACATTGAGAAAGACCAACTGAAATTTAATATTTACAATTCATTGCTTTCTGAATTTGGTGTGTTGGGATTTGAATATGGTTATGCCATGGCCACTCCACATGCATTGGTAATTTGGGAGGCACAGTTTGGTGATTTTGCCAACGGCGCACAGGTGATGATCGATCAATTTATTTCCAGTGCTGAATCCAAGTGGCAACGCATGAATGGATTGGTGATGTTGTTGCCTCATGGCTATGAAGGCCAGGGACCTGAACACTCTAATGCTCGCCCGGAAAGATTTTTGCAATTGTCGGCTGAGTATAACATGATTGTAGCTAACCCGACAACGCCTGCCAACATTTTCCATTTGCTGCGCAGACAAGTAACGTGGGAATTCCGCAAGCCATGTATTGTGTTTTCGCCCAAGTCATTGTTGAGACATCCGAGCGTTGTTTCACCTGTGAAGGATTTTACCAAAGGTTCATTTCAGGAAGTGATCGATGATCCGAATGTAAATGCGAAAGATGTGAAGAAGGTGGTACTGTGTACCGGTAAGGTGTACTATGATTTACTCGAAGCACAGGCCAAAAAGAAGACTAAAGATGTGGCAGTAGTACGCATGGAACAATTGCATCCATTCCCTGAAAAACAGTTGAACACAGTTTTGAAGAAATACAAAGGCGCTAAATTGGTTTGGACGCAAGAAGAGCCTGCCAACATGGGCTACTGGTCATTCATCTTGCGCTACATGAGCGGACTTGAATTGATATCCCGTAAGGCGAGTGCATCTCCTGCTACCGGCTATTCGAAAGTGCACAAAGCAGAGCAGGAGAAAATTGTATCGCAGTCATTAGAAGTTTAGTTTTAAAATTTTAATCTTATGTTAGTCATTGAAGATAAAATATTAGAACAATCTGATCTGTCAGAAAATCAAATGCTGGAAGATATTGCTATGATGCTTTATCAAAAGCGAAGATTAACATTGGGTCAAGCTGCCCAAATGGCGAAGTTAAGTTACGCTGAGTTTCAATTTTTGCTGGGAAAAAATCAGATATCGGTGAATTATGATGTTACAGATTTATTAGAAGATGTTGAAACAATAAAAAAGATAAAGGTGTAATGGTTGTAGTGAGTGACACGACTGCGATCAGTAATTTGTATTTAATTGATAAGTTGTGGCTCCTTGAAAAGCTCTATAAGGAAGTAATAATTCCAAGTAGCGTTTATAAGGAACTCAAGGACTTGAAAAAAAATGTTGAAGGTCGTGAAATTCAATTTGAAATCACGACTTGGATTAAAATTGGAGAGGTTCGTCAAAAAGATTTAGTGACAGTACTTTTACTTTCACTTTCACTGGATAGAGGAGAGGCTGAAGCAATTGTTCTAGCGAAAGAAATGAATGCGGATCTCTTGATTATTGATGAATTGAAAGGCAGGAAATATGCCAAACAACTAAATATCGCGGTGATAGGACTTGCCGGAATATTGTTGATGGCTAAGCAGAAGCAATTGATTAGTAGTGTAAGACAAATCTTGAATGAATTAAAGGATAAAGCTGGGTTTTGGATAAGTAATAAACTTTTTGATACCATTCTTGAATTAGCAAACGAAAAATAGACTTAGATGACACAACAAGTAAAAGTGCCCACAGTAGGTGAATCGATCACCGAAGTGACCATAGCCAATTGGCTCAAGAAAGATGGTGATGTGGTGAAGATGGATGAAGTAATTGCCGAACTCGAATCAGACAAAGCGACATTCGAATTAACTGCGCCACAAGCGGGCACGTTGAAGATAACAAAATCAAAAGGAGAAGTCGTGCCCATTGGCACGGTGATCTGTGAGATTGCCGATGGCGGTGCGACTGCAACGGCACCCACTCTAACACCAACAAAGACAAAAACAGAAACCCCTTCGAATCAACCTATGAAAGCGACCGGAGCAATCAAAGAAATGAAAGTGCCTGCCGTGGGCGAATCCATTACTGAAGTAACCATTTCAACTTGGCTAAAAAAGGAAGGCGACTACGTAAAATTAGATGAAGTAATTGCCGAAGTAGAATCAGATAAAGCAACCTTCGAATTACCTGCGGAGGCCAACGGCATTTTGCGCATTGTGGCGAAAGAAAAAACGACTCTACCTATTGGCGGATTGATCTGTAAGATTGAAGTGACCGAAGGTGACGCACCGGCGGCAACTTCTGCGGCTCCCGCACCAGCGGCACAAGCTCCCGCAGCAAGTTCTGTTTCTTACGCCGCAGGCACACCCTCACCGGCAGCAGCAAAGATTTTAGATGAAAAAGGAATTCCTACAGGCCAAGTTGCAGGTAGCGGTGTAGGCGGAAGAATTACCAAAGACGATGCAGTGAAAGCACAAGCTGCTGCACCGGCCAAAGAAACAAAACCGGCACCTGCCATGGCGCCACCGGTAATTACTTCCGGCGGAACACGTGGCGAACGCAGAGAGAAAATGACATCACTTCGTAAAACCATTGCTAAGCGTTTGGTGGCGGTGAAAAACGAAACTGCCATGCTGACTACATTCAACGAAGTAGACATGAAGCCCGTGATGGATCTGCGTTCGAAATACAAAGATCAATTCAAAGAAAAATTTGGAGTTGGTTTAGGATTCATGTCATTCTTCACCAAGGCCGTTTGTGTAGCACTGAAAGATTTCCCCGCAGTAAATGCCTCGATTGATAAAGATGAAATCGTGTATCACGATTACTGCGATGTATCCGTAGCTGTATCAACTTCGCGTGGATTAGTGGTGCCTGTGATTCGCAATGCAGAATCGTTAAGTATGAATCAGGTAGAAGCAGAAATTGTTCGCTTGGCCACACGCGCACGCGATGGAAAACTATCGATTGAAGAAATGACAGGCGGAACATTCACCATCACCAATGGTGGTGTGTTTGGTTCTATGTTATCTACTCCCATTATCAACGCACCACAATCAGCAATCCTAGGAATGCACAATATTGTAGAGCGCGCCGTGGTGAAGAACGGTGAAATTGTGATTCGTCCGATTATGTATGTTGCGTTGTCGTACGATCACCGCATCATTGACGGTCGCGAATCGGTAAGCTTCCTCGTGCGTGTGAAAGAACTGCTGGAAGATCCGGGAAGATTGATCTTAGGTGTATAATAATTTGATTGTCAGAATTTGAAATTGATATGAGTATGCAATACCAAGTTACAGTAATTGGTTCAGGCCCCGGAGGATATGTTGCGGCTATCCGTTGCGCACAGCTCGGCATGAAAACAGCCATCATTGAAAAATATGATACACTGGGAGGTACCTGTTTAAATGTGGGATGTATTCCATCCAAAGCTTTGTTAGACTCTTCCGAGCATTTTTACAATGCAGCTCATACATTCAAAGAACACGGCATCGACATCAGCGAACCCAAGGTGAACCTTACACAAATGATTTCGCGCAAAGCAGGTGTGGTGAAAGCCAACGTCGATGGCATTGCATTTCTGATGAAGAAAAATAAAATCGACGTATTGAAAGGAGTGGGTTCGTTTGTGGATAAAAACACTGTAAAGATTACCGCATCCGATGGAAAAGAAACTACCATCACCACGGAGAAGGTAATCATTGCTACCGGATCAAAGCCTACGCCATTACCTTTCGCACCTTTTGATAAAAAGAGAATCATCTCCAGCACCGAAGCACTTGAACTCAAAGAAGTACCCAAGCACTTGATCATTATTGGTGGCGGTGTTATCGGAATGGAACTCGGCTCTGTGTATGCACGCATTGGCGCTAAAGTTTCTGTAGTTGAATTTATGGACAGCCTGATTGCCACTATGGATGGAACCATGGGCAAGGAGTTGCAGAAAGCCACCAAGAAATTAGGAATGGAGTTTTACCTCGGCCACAAAGTAACCGCCGTTGAAAACAAGGGCAAGGAAGTTGTTGTAAAAGCAGAACCAAAGGCAGGCGGCGCAGCTATTGAATTAACAGGTGATTATTGTTTGGTGAGTGTGGGAAGAAGACCTTATACCGACGGACTCGGATTGGATAAAGTGGGTATTGAGTTGGATCGTGGAAAGATTCCGGTAGACGATCACCTAAAAACAAAAGTGGATAACATTTACGCGATTGGCGATGTAGTACGCGGCGCGATGCTCGCGCACAAGGCCGAAGAAGAAGGTGTTATGGTGGCCGAGCAAATGGCCGGACAAAAACCTCATATTAATTATTTGCTGATTCCCGGCGTGGTGTACACCTGGCCGGAAGTGGCGAGTGTGGGTTACACCGAAGAGCAACTGAAAGAACAAGGTCGCGCCTACAAGTTGGGTAGCTTCCCTTACAAGGCATTGGGAAGAGCCCGCGCCAGCATGGATTTAGATGGTCTGGTAAAAATTCTGGCCGATAAAAATACAGACGAAATTTTGGGCGTACACATTATTGGTGCACGTGCTGCCGATATGATTGCTGCCGGCGTGGTCGCTATGGAATACCGCGCTTCCGCAGAAGATGTTTCGCGTATGAGCCACGCACACCCTACCTACATGGAGGCGGTGAAAGAGGCATGTTTGGCGGCTACGGCCAATCGCCCTATTCACATGTAACAAGACCTGACTCAGATTAGAATCTAAATTCTTCTGCCCAAGTAAGCCCGTTGGGTAATTCTTCTGAATTAAATTCCAGATGAATTACCCGACGGTGTTTTTGGCCGGTGGCTTTGGAAGAAGCATGGAGCAAAAGCGGCCGCATTAAATGAATGCCGCACATCTGCACATCACAAATATAGGCTACGCTATTTTGCGAGATAGTGGCTATTTCCTCGCGATTCATTTTTTTGTTTTGCGATCCACCAATCACCTTCAGGGCACCATTCTCTTCGGTGGTATCGTCGAGATGAATACGAACCGTGAGTGTGTCTTTTAGTATTTCTTCCGGTGGGCAAACGCCAAAGTGATCTTCTTTTTTTGTCCAGCCGATGAAGCCGGGCGTATCTATTTTTGTCTTCACGTGAATAGTCGTATCCTGATGCCAGGTGACATACCAGTTGTTGTCGGGAGATTTATCAAAAAACAGTGCTTTGGTTAAAAATAAGTTAGGATTTATTTTCTTGAGAATATTCTTCAGGTTTTCATTGAAAACAATTTTTTTGATCGGTTCAATTTCATGCAGCAAGTTTCGGATTGCATGAGTTTCGTGATCGGGGAAATTTTTAAAATAGGTGTGAATCAAATCTTTTAACTGATTCACCTCTTTTCGGCTAAACACATGGTGTAAAATGGCGAAGCCGTTTTGCATAAGATTTTTCTGAACCTGCGGAAATGCGCTGTTGCCAAACTCATATTGGTATAAATTCAGAGCTTGCTCAAATTTATCTTTGATTCTTCGCTTTAATCGTTCAGGCGCCAATACTTTCACCCGATCTCCGAAGCCGAGAATTTCGCGCTCCAGTTCAAAGTTAAGCTGCACCCGAATGGAAAACGTAACACCGGATGGTTGTGTATCTACAACGGTCTGACTTTGATGAATAGGTTTGGTTAAAATGTAAGGAGCCGTTTCTCGATCGGCGAAAAGCAATACCTCTTCCGCTTTTGAATTCGGCTCAACCGTAACACCAATTACATGGTTAAAGTACTCATTCACATTAAAATCTTTAGCCCGTACATATTTCGCGGTTGATTCCTTAATGCACGTGATACGGTCGAGCGCAAGTGTCATTAAAGTAGCATTCTTATCCTTGGTGCCCAACACAAACCAACGGTTTCGATATTCTTTTAAGTGGTAGGGATGAAAAACAAATTCATTGCCAGACTTGGCTTTGAAGGATTGATATCCGAGTTCGATCGCTTTTTTCTGAATGATAGACTGATACAATGTTTCTATGTACTCCAGCCCCTTCAGGTTTTCGTTTTTTTCAAAATCGATTACGGGTTCTTGTTTTGTTTTGGCACTGTAGATTTTGTTTTCGAGCCGTTGTACCATGCCACTTAGTTCCTGAAAATGGCTGAAGCCTTTGAATTGGCGCAAAATCTCTACCACTTCGGTGAGCTTTCCTAAGTCCTGATCGGTTAATGGAATATTGGTGATCGAATAATCAGGATCTTCATAGGTGTAATATTTTTTCTCTAAAACGATAATGGGTGCGTTGTAGCCCAACTTATCGCTGCGCATGAGTTGAATGTCCATTTGAATGGAGCGCCGGCTCACACCTTTATCGATGCCTTCATATTCATAAAGCGCTTCTGCGCAGGCTTCAATCAAGTCTTCTAAAGTCCATTTGCGATACCTGTTTCGCAGACAGTTATCGATGGTGCGGTAGCGGATCAGTGCGTTTCGGGTAACGGGCATAAAAAGTATTTTCAAAAATTGGCGAAAATTTTTCAACTACGCAAAAAGACTGCGCAGTTTGAGTAAACCTTTGTAGCGTCATGAACGGATTGACTCGGTGAGGTGGCTGTGGAAAGCGGGCAGCCACCTCGATAGGGGGTAACGCAACGTTGGAGAGTTGAACCCGACTGTAAATCGGGTGCCACAGGCTCAATAGGTTCGAATCCTGTTTGCCCCACCAGATAAAATATTGTTTTCCTGATCAGACGGATTGGGAATGAAGATCTTCTTCGGCGTAATGGCCGGATGAAGCGCGGAGAAAACGAAAGGCCAAAGACCTGATGTGAGTTTCAATTGGCTCCATGGTGTGGCTGCGCAATGCGCAGCTATATGCCGCTTAGCTTGTAGTTGTTTTCCCTTCTGTAGGTTGAAGGTTCAAGTCCTTCTCACGCATGGCGTGATAGCTCAATAGTAGAGCGACAGATAAACGTGGGTTCGAGTCCCACTCTCAATTTTTTTGAGACTCGATTGGATGAGTAATGGACTGTACATCCATAACACCAGAAGTTTGGTCACCTTCTTTAAAAAGTGATCGCCCGAAAGTAGTTCGGGGCACGTCGGGTTTTTAATGGATTGTTGCCTTAGGGAACAGTCAGATGAAAACCAGTCTTTTGCAAACTTGAAATATCGGGATACCGGAGAGTAACAATCACTTACTTTTTTGTACGAATGCTCGGGCTGAACTTTTGTTGTCATAGCCAGCCAAAACATCTTGCAAAAAACTAATTCGATCAGCACTCTCCTGAACGATGGGGCCGTTGGCTGAAGATGATGTGCTCAGAACTGCTTTCTTTAAAATGAGTTTTGTAGTTATTAGTTAAAATAGAAAAGAAGATGAAAAGAATTAGAATCAACACAGGAAACGTAGGATTGGTATTCCGTAATGGAAACTACAACCGCGTAGTGCAGGAAGGCGTCTATTGGATTTTGCCTTTTGAAGAAGCATTCATTTATGATATGTCCAAGCCATTCCATTCTTTCGTAGAACTGAATATTCTATTGAAGAACGCAGCCTTGGCGGAACTGTTGACGGTAATTGAAGTGAAGGACTATGAAATAGCTTTGCAATACGAAAATGGAAACTTTAAAAACGTATTGACACCTGGCCGATATGCTTATTGGAAAGGCGCAACCGAATTCACATTTGTTAAAGTCGATTTGAATAAGGTTGAAATCACTGAAAAAATTGATTTGACAACTTTGATGCGAAAAGAGGTGTTGCCTTATGTTCGCGCTTATACGGTAGAAGCACATGAAAAAGGCTTGCTGTTTGTGGATGGCAAATTTGAAAAAGTATTGGATACTGGTCTGTACTATTTCTGGAAGAACCCTGTTGCAATCGCGGTGTTGAAAACGGATATGCGTCAACTGCAACTGGAAATTTCCGGTCAGGAGATTATGACCAAAGATAAAGCAGCGTTGCGTGTAAACTTCTATATCCATTATCGAGTGACCAATATCTTGAAGGCTTTGGTTGAAAACAAAGACTACGAGAAGCAACTGTACATTTTGGTGCAGCTGGCGTTGCGCGAATTTGTTGGCACGTTTACGTTTGATGAACTTCTGGAAAAGAAGGAGTCGATTTCCCAGCATATTTTAACCGCCCTGAAAGATAAGGCTGCTGCTTTGGGAGTGGAGATTCGTGATTGCGGCGTACGCGACATCATCCTTCCCGGCGACATGAAGGAAATCATGAATCAGGTATTGGTGGCTCAGAAGAAAGCAGAAGCCAACGTGATCATGCGGCGCGAAGAAACGGCATCTACCCGAAGCCTGCTGAACACCGCTAACCTGATGAAGGAGCACGAAATGTTGTTCAAGCTGAAGGAAATGGAATATGTAGAAAAAATTGCTGACAAGATCAGCAACATTTCTCTGTCCGGTGGCAATCAAATCCTGGATCAGTTGAAGGATATTTTTGTGCCCCGTAAATAAGTCATGCCGATGTTCGTCATCCGACATTACTGTTGTGTGCGAACATCGGATTTTGGAAATATAGCCGGTTTTAATCGTAATTATTTTGTAAAATATTTTTGCTGCGCAAAAAGACTGCGCAGCAGATAGTCAACTTTGTATCACTAAATTGAAATGAAAATGAAAGTAACAGCGCAACAACTTTTTGCCATTGGTTATAAGCAAGGTAAAGCCATGGGCGTAGCCCTGTCTATTGCAGCCGACCAACTCACTCATCTTTCAGCGGAAGATCAAGTGGAGCTACTTGCTCAAGTAATCAAAGATCCGGCTGCCTATGAAAATGACGCAGTGCTGTTGCCGCTCGTAAAGGAATTTACGAAGCCCGTCAATCCGGTTTTGGAATTGAAGACACAAGCACTTCCGTATTCTATTTATGGTGCGGAAGCCATCGAGCAAGGTGCCTTGCGACAAATGGAAACGGCGATGAAGCTACCCGTAACGGTGGCTGGGGCGCTGATGCCTGACGCACACCAAGGCTACGGACTTCCGATCGGCGGTGTGTTAGCCACACGAAATGCCGTGATTCCTTATGGTGTTGGGGTAGACATTGGATGTCGTATGTGTATGACCATCTACCCGTTGCCAACTTCGCTAATCGAAGATCAAAGAGAGCGTTTGAAAAAAATGTTGGTGGACAACACTCAGTTTGGGCAGGCTACTTTTAAGAAGCCTAAAGATCACGTCATTTTTGAACGTAGCGAGTTCAAGGAATTAAACATAGTGCGGTCATTTAAAGACCGTGCTTGGAAACAAATCGGTTCTTCGGGCGGGGGAAATCACTTTGTTGAATTTGGTGTGGTGGATATTTCCAACACCATCAACGAATACAATCTCGCACCCGGTTCCTATCTGGCGGTGCTTTCACACTCCGGTTCGCGTGGGTTAGGAGCTAACATCGCACGACACTACACTGATCTGGCGATGGAGCTATGCAAACTTCCGCAAGAAGCAAAGCACCTCGCGTGGTTAGATTTGGCAACGGAAGCAGGACAAGAATATTGGTTGGCCATGAACTTAGCTGGCGACTACGCATCGGCGTGCCACCACCAGATTCACGAGCGGATGGCCTTGAGTTTGGGTGAGACACCGCTCGCCATGATTGAGAATCACCACAACTTTGCCTGGAAAGAAAAAGATGCGACTGGTGAAGAACTGATCGTTCACCGCAAAGGTGCTACACCTGCCGGTAAAGATGTGTTAGGAATTATTCCCGGCTCGATGGCCACACCGGGTTTTATTGTGCGCGGCAAAGGGCAAGCGGCTTCGATCAACTCGGCTTCGCACGGAGCAGGACGAACGATGTCGCGAACGAAAGCAAAAGAAACTATTTTACCCGGACAGGTAAATCAGTTTTTGAAGCAGGCCGGTGTAGAGTTGATAGGCTCCGGCTTAGACGAAGCACCGATGGCCTACAAAGACATACACCAAGTAATGGCTGCCCAACAAGAGTTGGTAGATGTGTTGGGAACATTTATGCCCAAGATTGTGCGCATGTGCGGCGATGAAAAGTTTAAAGAAGTAGATTGATTTGAAAATGAAAGAGCTAATTCGTAATGAACTAGAGAGAATAGGAAGGTCGAATAAAGTGAACATACTTTATTCGGCCGAGTCGGGTTCACGTGCGTGGGGTTTTCCATCACCGGATAGTGATTACGATGTTCGTTTTGTGTATGTTCATGCCAAAGATGATTATCTAAGTGTAGATGAGCATCGCGATGTGATTGAGTTGCCTATCAACGATCTTCTGGATATCAACGGATGGGAATTGCGGAAAGCGCTGAGGCTATTGCGAAAATCCAACGCACCATTTTTCGAGTGGATGCAGTCTCCTGTTGTGTATCGACAAGATGATCGGTTTGTGAGCGAAATCAAAAAGTGGATGCACTATTATTTTTCGCCTCGAGCTACCATGCATCACTATTTGAGCATGGCATCGAATGTGTTAAATAATGAATTGAAGGAAGAACGTATTAAGCTAAAAAAGTATTTTTATGCTTTGCGGCCATTGCTGGCAGCGAGATGGATATTGGAATTTGATCAAGTGCCGCCGATGGAATTTGATAAATTGCGCGACTTGTTGGATGCGCCTCTAAACCAAATTGCAGATGAACTGTTGACTATAAAATCTCAAGCAGATGAGTCGTACCTGATTGAAAGAAATCCGGAGCTTCATAATTGGCTGACCAGTCAACTGACATTTTGTGAGCAGCGGGTGCCCAACGCAACCCCCACTCCGGAAAGCGATCCATTAAATGAACTATTTCGAAAATTTGTAGAATGAAACTCGATCAACTTCAAACAAGCAATAAACACCTTTTATTGAAAAGCATCAGCGGGAGTCAGGCGTATGGTTTAGCGCTTCCTACTTCTGATGTGGATGTAAAAGGTGTTTTTGTTTTACCTAAGAAAGAATTTTATGGACTTGATTTCATAGATCAGATCAACAATGACACAAATGATGTGATGTACTATGAAGTCCGAAAGTTCTTTGAGCTGTTGTTAAAAAATAACCCCAATCTGTTGGAGTTGCTCAATACACCGGATGATTGCATTATTTATAAACACCCACTGATGGAGGAGATAAAGCCGGAGTTGTTTCTGTCTCGCTTGTGTTCGCAAACATTTGGTCAATATGCGTATGCTCAAATTAAAAAAGCACGCGGGTTGAATAAAAAAATTGTTAATCCATTAGATAAGAAGAAAAAAACTGTTTTAGATTTTTGTTACGTGGTAAATGGACATCAATCCATTTCGGTAACGCAATGGTTGTTGAACAAGAATTTTGAGCAACAGGATTGTGGCCTTGTAGCGATTGAGCACATGCGCGACCTGTATGCTGTATTTCATACTTCACAAGGAGATGGCCGCACACGGTTTAATGGAATTTATTCAGGCGAAAATGCCAACGATGTTCTGTTAACTTCAATTCCTTCTGGGATAGAAGCACTGGCCGTGATGAGTTTCAATAAAGACGGCTATTCAAAATATTGCAAAGATTACAAACTGTATTGGGAATGGGTAGATCATAGAAATGAAGAAAGGTATGCAAATACCGTCAGTCATGGTAAAAATTACGATGCAAAGAATATGATGCACGTGTTTCGATTGTTGAATATGGCTGAGGAGATCGCACGTTTCAAGCAAGTGAATGTGAGACGCTCAGAGCGAGACTATCTGTTGAAAATCAGAGCGGGCGATTTTGAGTATCAGGATTTGGTCGATCAGGCAGAGGAAAAAATTCAAAGAATAGAAGAGCTATTTGCAAAGTCAGATTTGCCGGAGGTGCCGGATGCTCATCAAGTCGAGAAATTGCTGGTAACGATCAGAGAGAAATTTTATCAGCAGTACATGTAGAATAAGAGGTTTGCGCGAGCAAGCCTTTTTTCTTTAAGCCCAAACCAATTCATGGGTTCAGAGATTATCATATCGGATTCGTCCTGATCGCTTTTTAGTGTGAATATTTTCAATTTAGCCAAATAACTAGTAGTATTGCGATGAATTTATGTTCAACCCTTTAAACTGAGGGACAAAAAAATGATCGTCATGTAATACCTATTGTTTTCACTAATCTCTTGTTCTAAGAGACCGGATGGTATTTGCTTACATTTTTATTTTATTGGTAGATCGTATACATGGATTGATAAAATCAATTTCACCGTATATTTTTTCTATTGCTGATAAACCTACAGATTGGCAATTCCATCGCTTTTTACAAACATTTTAAAATCACGATTATGAGTATTTCAAGAAAATATGGAAGAACATATCATTTCCCCTTTTCGCCAGGCACCACTAGCGATGACAGGATAAATCATACTTATTGGGATGATATGAAAAAGATTCAAACTATAGTGCACACGGAGAAATTGGATGGTGAGAATAATTGTCTGAGTCGGTATGGGGTATTTGCAAGATCACATGCAGCACCAACCACTTCTCCCTGGACTTCTTCTTTGCGCGAACGTTGGGCGTTGTTAAAGGATGATTTAGGAGACGTGGAACTGTTTGGAGAAAACCTGTATGCAGTTCACTCTATTGAATATCGTACCATAGAACAGCACTATTACGTTTTTGGGGTCAGAATTTTAGATGCATGGTTGAGTTGGGAAGAAGTGAAATTTTATGCAGCTATGTTTGATTTTCCAACCGTACCTGAATTAGAAATAGTTACCCCCGATGATGAGCCTACTTTTCGCCTGGGAGTACTTGAACTTGCTGCAAAAAATAGTGTGTTGAATTCGTATGATGTTCTAACAAACTTACCATGCACGTGTGAGGGTGTGGTAAGCAGAAATACGAGTGAATATAAAGTAGACGAATTTTCACATCACGTTTTCAAGTATGTGCGCAAGGGGCATGTAAAAACAGATGAACACTGGACGCGGAACTGGCGAAGAGCAAAATTGATATGGGAGTTTCCGGATTAACTCGGCAAACAGCGCCGAAAAAATCATCATTATACTTCCGGCTCCTGACTAGAAGTAGCAGGATCATTTAATAAATAATAAATTTAGTTACATATGAAATGGGCAATAACAAATAATAAGGAGTGGCTCCATCTGGAGCAGACTTTTGATTGGGTAGCTGATATGAAAGGCGTGCCGCAGGACAAAATTCATCATGCAGAAGGTGATGTGGCAACGCACACTCAAATGGTGTTGAATGCACTTCAAACCCTAGAAGAGTACCAACAGTTAGATGATCAACAAAAAGAATTGTTGTGGGCATCGGCTTTGTTACACGATGTAGAGAAACGTTCCACAACGGTTATTGAAGAGAACGGACGAATTACTTCACGCGGTCATGCCAAGCGGGGCGAGTTCACAGCGCGACAACTGTTGTATAAAAATATTGCAACTCCTTTTCACATTCGCGAACAGGTAGCAGCGCTCGTGCGGCATCATGGATTACCGCTATGGTTAATGGAAAAGAAGAATCCTGCCAAGGCTGCTTTAGAGGCCTCACTTCGTGTGGATATGCGATTGTTGGCCTTGTTGGCTAAAGCCGATGCATTAGGGCGCGAATGTGCGGATCAGGATGACCTGTTAGAACGAATTGAATTTTTTATGGCATTTTGCCAAGAGCAACAATGTTGGCTTGCGCCGCGGGTCTTTGCTTCTGGTTTAGCCAGATATACCTATTTTCAAAAAGAAGATTCTTTCCCTGACTATGAACCGTTTGATGATTTGAAAGGTCAAGTGATCATGTTGTCGGGATTACCCGGCATGGGAAAAGATAATTTTCTAAAAAATAATTTAGCTGATTATCCGGTTATTAGTCTGGATGACATTCGAAGAAAGCACAAACTGAAACCGGATGATTCATCGGCTACCGGTTGGGTGGTGCAAGAGGCGAAAGAGCAATGCAAAGTTTATCTACGAAAGGGACAGCCGTTTGTATGGAATGCGACAAATATTACGCAACAGTTAAGAAGGCAGTGGATTGATCTTTTTGTTTCTTACAAGGCTCGTGTAAAGATCGTATATATTGAAGTGCCGTATAAGCAATGGATACAACAAAATAACAACAGAGATTTTCCCGTTCCCAATCCTGTTTTATTTCGACTGTTGAATAAGTTAGAAGTCCCATTACAATTTGAAGCTCATGAGGTGGAGTATATAATATAACTCCGCCTCAGAGTTTTCTTAATTTTTTGGCGAGTTGCTTGTACTTTCAAAAACTTATTTACCTTTGCCACCGCAAAACAGTTGCCTCGCAATGTTCAACCATTAAACCGAGGAAATTATGTTGGATCAAAGTTTACATATCGCCCTCTAACAGCTACGGTAAGCATTCTTACCCGACACGGCCCGCTGTTGCCAACTAAAATCAAAATTTTAAAATTCTAAAACAAAGTCGCGCACCGGCTTTGAGAATGATTTTGTTCGCTGCTTTCTTTTGCATGCAGACAGGAATCCTATTCTCTCCACTTCACGCTTCACGCGGATGAGGAGTGCTATTAATATGGGCAAACAAAAATTAAAAATTAGGGATTTATCCGTAATAAAATTTCCATCGGAGGTAGCAAAAAGTCTCGCGTTGAATATCATGAACCGCCACTTTAAGCATACCCCCAATGAAGAGAAGATCAAATTAATTGAAGCTGTGCTCGCACAACCCGAGTTGTATGTGAATCATGCAACACTCGGATTGCTCGCACTAAAACTCGTTTCAAAAACGATTAACGAAGATGCGTTTACTACTTATGAGTTAGCCGATGAACCAGCGCATTTTGATTTGTTTGGCAGCAAACAAATTGAGCGCAATGCCATTCAGCAAATGGAAGTGGCCATGTGCCTTCCGATTGCAGCTAAGGGTGCTTTGATGCCCGATGCACATCAAGGGTATGGTTTACCGATCGGTGGAGTGCTCGCAGCACGCAATGCCGTTATCCCTTACGGAGTAGGCATGGACATTGGCTGCCGTATGGCGTTGAGTATTTTGGATTTACCGGGAAGTTATGTGGAACACCACGCGTATGAATTGAAGAAAGTATTGCAAGCGCAAACGCACTTTGGCAATGATGGCGGACTCGATGAAATTCTCGATCACGAAATTCTCGATAGTTCCGTTTTTCAAGAGACAGAATTGTTGAAGCGACTTCATGGTAAATGTGTTCGACAATTAGGAAGCTCTGGCTCTGGGAACCACTTTGTGGAATTCGGCATCGTGACATTGGAAGAGGATAACCATCTCCAATTATCTGCAGGAAACTATGCGGCTATTTTATCGCATTCCGGTTCGCGAAGTTTAGGAGCCAATGTGGCGCAACATTACACCAACATCGCCATGAATAAATGCAAACTGCCCCGCGAAGCAAAGCAACTTGCCTGGCTTGATTTAGATAGCGAAGAAGGGCAAGAGTATTGGTTGTCGATGAACTTAGCGGGAGATTATGCCAAAGCATGTCACGATCGTATTCATGAAAATCTTTGTCGCGCGATGGGATTCTCGGTGTTAACGAAAGTGGAGAACCATCACAACTTTGCGTGGAAAGAGCGATTGCACGATGGCGAAGAATACATCGTTCACCGAAAAGGGGCGACACCTGCAGCAGCCGGAGTAATGGGAATTATTCCCGGAAGCATGACCACACCCGGATACATTGTCAGCGGTTTGGGAAATGAAGCTTCATTGAATTCGGCTTCGCACGGAGCCGGAAGAAAATTGTCGCGATGGCGGGCGAAGAACTCAATCACGATGAGTAGTTTGAAGAAACTACTGCAAAGTGAAAAAGTAACGCTGATTGGTGGAAGCACCGAAGAAGCACCCGATGCGTACAAGGATATCGAACAGGTTATGAAATGCCAAACGAATCTGGTGCGCGTAGAAGGTAAATTTATTCCACGCATTGTGCGCATGGCTAAAGATTGAGCGATGAGTAACGAAGAATTGAACAATTATTTGCAATGTAGCCGAATACGATCGGTGCGACATAAAAAGCGAATGCAGCGTAAGCAATTTGAGAGGAAGTTGATCCAATTGTTCTTTGAGCAAAGAAATCTTTCTGAACAGATCTCTAATTTAGGCTATGAAAAACTCGATCCTCCGGTGCAACGTGGCTGGAAGCGTTTTTTTGTATTGAGAAAAGATATAGCCCGAAGTGATGACGCTCTGTTTTTTCAGAAGTTACTTGATAAAATAAATACCATAGAATACAGCTCCAGAAAGGACTTTAAAGTCAAACGCAGGAGATTGGAAAAAAAAATTACATCGAAAGAGAGCAGCGACTTGAGCGATTTTTTTATTATGATTTCAATAAGGCTGAATTTACTGAGCGAGAAAAGCGCTATTTCTATCCAGCTCCGGAGCGAGAATTGTTTGGAAAGAGATTGATTTGGTTTTATTATTTCTCGGAAACTCGGCGCTTTGAGTTGAAGATTGAACCGAATATGATCTATCGTACAAAGATTAAAGATTTTAATTTGCTTAGACGAGTAGACGAAATACAAAGATATTTGGAATGGAATAATCTCTATCCAAAGTTATGTCGGTTAATTCGTGGAAATTATCAGGATCCAAATCGTTATTGGTATGGTGATTTGAAAAAATACCGAAATCCCTTTCGCAACAAACGGTTGGAAGATATTCTCAGTGAATATGAAGCTGAGAATCTCTCGGACGCTATCAATAAAAAACCCTCGCCTGACGAGGGTTTTTTTATCTCTACATTATATAGATTGCGAGGCGTCTGACGGCTTATTTGCGAGTGATCATAGCCGTCCGACGCCTAATGAAAACTCTGACCTACATAGCCTTTCGGCTCAACAAAAGCGACCGCATTAAAACGATAAACACCAGCGGTAACAAAAAACTATTCATTTGCTGTGGCAAAAGCACCCAGCTTCCCAATAACAATGCGGTGATGATGACAACCACTAGAAAATAGATGTGTACCCACGCCGGAACGGATTTTTTAAACAAAGCGATAGCAGCAAACAGGTGAAACGGAATTGCCCACAGTAAATTAAAATTGTTGGCTGCGGCTTTGTGGTCAGTGGCTGTCCATAACAACAGTAACAACCAGCCCAATAATCCAAGAATTCCAAAGAGCGTGATGTCAAACCATTTCGTTAATCTTTTTCGTTTCCAATCGCGATAGGAGAGGAGGCTCACCAAAAGAAAAACAATACCCCACACAATCCACGGGTGATACCAATGAAACGGAGTGGCTTCGGGTACACTTTCATACACAGAAATTTTTTGTTTTACGATGGGTATACCATTCAGCGTGGCGTGATCAAATGAAGATTCTAGGAAATCGGGTAAGAACATGTAGTCGTATGGAGTTGCTTTTTTATCCATGGGCAACCCCAGACAAATGTCAATTCCTAAATCGCCCCACGGTTGTTGTTGCAGATAAAGATCTGTTAAATCGCGAATGGTATAATTTGTTTTGATGAACGACCCATCGAATCGAATTTGATCTTTAAAAACTTCAGCAAACACATCGCGCACTTTACTGGAGCAGTTGTTGTAAAAGTAATCGTATCGATACGTTTGGTTTTGTGGCAGCGAATTGTTTTCCAGGTAACTGAAAATGGCTTGCCTTTGTGCGGAATCTATACTTAGCACTTGTTCGTGTACATAGCGATTGTGCGAAATATAATAATCGCGGAAATCGGGATACGAGTACACACCCAATTTGTAATACAAAAACCCACGGGTAAAATTGAGATAGAAATTCGGTTGGTTGAAGTCAAACACACCATAATTGAACGCAATGTCAAACCCGAGAGCGGGATCAACTACGCGAATGGCACTGTGGCCGAAGGCTGAATACAGCTCACCCTGATAGGGCCCGCAGGTGATGATCGAGATTTCGGCTTTCGATGACAGCTGGGTTTGCGTCTTTGCCGATAGCGAAATCAGCAAAAGAGCAGCGAGAAATAGTTTCTTCATGAGAATCGTTATTGGCCCGTAAAATAGCAGGCTACTTTTTTCTTCCGAAAGGTAAACAATCGCTGCGAAAAGGTAATTTTACAGATTAGAATGAATCGCAATTTCAAAGACGGACTGAATTTTCTTTCGAAGGCAACTCCTTCACGGGTGTGGAATGCCACCAAAATTTTGTCGAGTTACTATGCATCCCGCGCAAGCGGAAAGCCTACACATGCAGGCATGCCCATCAGTATTTCCATTGAGCCGACCACGTCCTGCAATTTACGTTGCCCCGAATGCCCCAGTGGCCTGCGTTCCTTCACCCGCCCCACGGGCATGTTGAAACCGGAATTGTATCAATCCGTGATTGACCAGTTGGCTCCCTCTCTTTCGTATCTTATATTTTATTTTCAAGGCGAGCCCTACTTGCATCCCTCTTTGGTGGAAATGATTCGCTATGCAGCCGACAAAGGAATTTACACGGCTACATCAACCAACGCGCATTATCTGAATGAGGAGGCTGCAAAAAAAACGGTTGAGTCGGGACTAGATCGCTTGATCATTTCAATAGATGGCACCTCGCAAGAGACGTATGCTTCCTATCGTGTAGGGGGCAATCTTTCGAAAGTGATTGAGGGAACCAAGAATATCATTAAGTGGAAGCGCGAATTAAAGTCAAGAACTCCACACGTCATTTTTCAATTTTTGGTGGTGAAGCCCAATGAACATCAGATTGATGAAGTGCGAAAGTTGGCCGATGAATTGGGAGTAGATGAAGTGGCGCTGAAGACCGCACAGATTTACGATTACAAAAATGGTTCTGATCTGATGCCCACAGAAGATCGCTACTCGCGTTATAAAAAAATGAGCGATGGCACTTATGAAATTAAAAGCGCACTTGATGATCATTGCTGGAAGATGTGGCACAGTTGCGTGATTACATGGGATGGAAAAGTAGTGCCTTGCTGTTTTGATAAAGATGCCCATTATGTGTTGGGCGATCTTACCAAAAATTCGTTTGAAGAAATCTGGCACGGTTCATCATACCAACAGTTCCGATCGACCTTGTTAAAATCAAGAAGTGAAATTGAAATGTGCCGCAACTGCACGGAGGGCACCAAAGTGTGGGCGTAATTATTCTTTAGCTTCGGATAATCCGCACTTGCCGCAGCCGGAAGCACACTGCTGCTTCGACTGAAACGAACGATAGACCATTCTGCCCAAATAGAAGGCAGCCCCTGCAAATAAAATTCCGATCAGAATGATTTGATACATGATTACAAAGATAGCGACTCGCGCAGTTGGATTGCAAGTGGAACCGTCCGCAAACGGACGAAAGCGAGCACTTTTGAACGAGAACGGATACAAAAGGCTATTAAAATACCCTGAAACGGTTGATTTACTATTTGGCATTGATGTTGGATAAGGATGCAGCAAAAGAAACATCATGTTTAAAAATTACTTTGTCATCGCCTTTCGCAGCATTTTGCGCAACAAGTCTTATGCAGCCATCAACATTGCTGGCCTGGCGTTGGGCATCACTACATGTTTGATCATCTTTTTGATCATCAGTCGCGAATTGAGTTATGATAAACAATTTTCGAAAGCAGCAACTACCTATCGTGTCATTCGGCACACCACCGATGCTTCGGGGCTTAACAAAAGCAGTGTAACACCCTATCCGGCTGGGCAAGCTTTTAAAAGTGATTTTTCGGAAGTCTTGTCCACTCAATTTCACTTTCAGTTCCGATCGCTTCTTACCATGGAGGACGAGAAGATGAATGTAGAAAACATAGTGTTTGCCGATACTTCGTTTTTTGATGTTTTTGATTTCGAAGTTTTATCAGGCAATCCCAAAAAAGATTTAGCACTGCCCGGCAAGGTATTTTTAACGGAAGAGTTTGCCAGCAAGCTGTTGAAAAAAGACGCGAAGCATTTCAAGCTGGATAATTTGCTGGATATGGAAATCGCAGGTATCATTCGCACCCCGGCTACACCATCGCATATCAAATTCAATATGATCGCATCGCGTGCAACCCTTACACCTGAAATGGGTAAACAATTTCTTGGGTTCTCGATGGACCAGTGGGGATTAAATTCAGCCGGCTTTACCTACGTGGTACTCCCTTCCAACATCACCAAAGAGTCGATGGAATCGAAGTTTCCTGCCTTCGTAAAAAAGTACCATGAATCCGAAGATGCCGAGCGTCAGGTGTATTTATTGCAACCGCTCTCCGACATCCATTTTAACACAGAGCTTAGCGAAAACCCCGGAACTACGTCCACCTCTTCTTCCATCTTAATTGTGTTGGGGTGTATTGGCTTATTCATTTTAGTGATTGCCTGTGTCAACTTCATCAACTTATCTACAGCCTTGTCCATTCATCGTTCGCGCGAAGTAGGTGTACGCAAAACCCTTGGCGCGCAGCAAGGACAATTGGCTTTGCAATATTTAGGTGAAGCTTTTTTATTGACCGTGATTGCCGGATTGCTTTCTGTAGTGGCGGCTGAGTGGCTTGCACCGGTGATCGGAAATTTCTTAGAGAAAGAAATTGCATTGAATTTATTCCGCAGCCCAATGGTACTTCTCTTTTTAGTTACCATCATTGTATTCACCGCTTTATTCTCCGGTTCGTATCCGGCATTGATATTATCGAAGTTCAATCCCGTAAAGGCATTAAAAAGTAAAATGTCGCAGCAGACACATGGCGCAGTGCCGGTGCGTAAATTGTTGGTGGTGTTGCAGTTTTTTATTGCACAAGTGCTGATCATTTGCACGCTGGTGGTTTCCAGTCAGCTTTCATACTTCCGCGAAAAATCATTGGGCTTTTCGAAAGAGGCCGTTGTCAATGTAAAGTTGCCTTCCAGTGAGCCGGAGAAACTCGAAGCATTGCGTAATAAATTAATGGCGAGTGGCGATGTGAAAGATGTGACGTTTGCCTTGGGTGCCCCCATGTCAGACATGAATTTTGGAACCGGCATGTACTTAACCGAAAAGGGCAGCGCCCAACGATACAGTGTGAACATAAAGCCGGTGGATGCGCACTATAAAGATGTGTACGGCATGGAGTTGATTGAAGGGAGATGGTTTACGGAGTCCGATATTAAAGTGGGTAACATGGGAAGAGAAAACAGCAAGTGGGTATATGTGATTAACGAAACAGCAGTGAAGACGCTGGGCTTCGCCTCGGCGAAGGAGGCTATCGGCCAGAGCGTGACTATTGGATTTAATGATACACCCGGCCCCGTGATTGGCGTGGTAAAAGATTTTCACGTAGCCTCTTTGCAGGAGGAGATCAAACCTGCTTTAATGATGCCCTACAACATGGCCTACGATGCCGGAATAAAAATTGAAACAGCGAATCCTTCAGCAACAGTCAAGAAAATTGAAGAAGCCTGGACAGCACAATACCCGGAGTATCTTTTTGAATATACATTTTTAGATCAGTTCATCGATCGTCAATACCGCGAAGAAGAGCGGATGTTTGGCATGTTTGAAATTTTTGCCGGCATTGCGATTTTCATAGGCTGCCTTGGATTGTATGGACTCGCTTCGTTTATGGCTCAGCAGAAAACTAAAGAGATTGCGATCCGCAAGAGTTTGGGTGCTTCTATTGGCCACATTGTAGGTATGTTTTCCAAAGAATTTATTGTACTCATCATCATTGCGTTTGTGTTGGCAGTGCCTATTTCCTGGTTTGCTATGAACAAGTGGTTGCAAGGCTTTGCTTTCCGAGTGGAGATGAGTTGGGTGGTATTTGCCATTGGAATTGTAAGTACACTTGTCATCACTATTCTTACCGTCGGGTATCGTTCGCTGCGGGCAGCGGCTGCAAACCCGGTTGATTCATTGAAGAACGAATAAAACTTTTATTGATCCTCTAAAATCCTTACTCAAATCTCATCGCTATGCTGAAAAACTATTTTACTACCGCCATCCGCAATTTGTGGCGCTCAAAAGGCAGCACGTTGATTAACGTGTCGGGGCTTACGTTAGGAGTCACCACCAGTTTGATTTTGTTTTTGCTGGTGCGCTATCAATTGAGTTTTGATAATTTTCATTCGAAGGGTGATCGTATCTATCGGGTAGTATCTAGTTCTGAAGGCAATCAGGGAAAAGATTTTCAGTCGGGTGTGCCACCTGTGTTGCCGGAGGCATTTCGCAATGATTTTCCGGAGGCAGAAGAAGTTATCTTCACTTCCTATCGTGGCAATGGTGCACTGATTACCATTCCACAAAAGAATGGCGAACTCAAAAAGTTTGAAGAAGGTAAAGGGATAGTCTATACACCACCCGGCTACTTCAATCTGTTTGACCGCAAAGTGCTGATGGGAGATGCAACGAAAGGATTAGATGAGCCAAACGAAGCAGTGATATCAAAAGCTTCGGCATTGAAATATTTTGGAAAGGAGGACGCCATTGGTGAAGTCTTCAATTTCGATAGCCGTCAGTTTAAAGTAACGGCCATTGTTGAGGACTTACCCACCAACACAGATTTTCCTTTTGATGTTCTTTTGTCGTATGCAACCATCAAGAAAGAAAAAGATGAAGTAGGGTGGAATGGCATTTGGAGCGACGAGCATTGTTACTTTCTGTTGAAGAGCGATGCAAAGATTGAAGAACTTGAAAGACGCCTTCCTGATTTCGCAAAAAAGTATCACGGAGAAAATCCAGATAAGGTAGCGTATGAATTACAGCCGTTATCTGAAATTCATTACGATGATCGATTTGGCAATTACAATTATAACACCACCACCCGCCCCATGCTGATGGCGTTGGCCGTCATTGGTATTTTTTTAGTAATCACCGCGTGCATCAACTTCATCAATTTAGTAACTGCCGAATCAATCAAGCGTTCGAAAGAAGTGGGCATTCGCAAAACGTTGGGTAGCTCGCGTGGACAATTAGTCATGCAATTTTTAGGCGAGTCAAGCCTGGTTACACTATTGGCTGTAGTGCTGGCTCTTGGGTTTGCACAAATAGCGCTTACTTTTTTAAATCCCTTTTTGTCGCTGAACCTCTCCATCAATTTGTTGAGCGATACAGGCTTGTGGATTTTTCTCATTAGCATTACCGCTGCTGTTGGTATCTTATCTGGCTTGTATCCATCACTCATTGTATCAAAACTCAACCCGATATTTGCCATTAAGAATCAGTCCAACAATCGCAGTTCTTCCAGTTTTATGTTGCGAAGGGGGTTGGTGATTTTGCAGTTCTCCATTTCGCAACTTTTTATCATTGGCACCATCATTCTGATTAACCAAATGGACTATTTCAGAAATAAAGATTTAGGCTTTAAGAAAGATGCCATCATCATTATGCCCATACCTGAAAACGAAGGGTGGGGATTTAAAGATGGATCCAGCAAAATGAAAACGTTGCGTGAAGAGGTAACTCGTATGAAGGGCATTGAGACCGTAAGTTTAAACAGTGCACCACCATCTTCCGGCAGTGTGCAATCAACGGATTTTAATCTAGAAGGAAGTGATCAACGCTACGGCACGCAAGTGAAACAAGTAGATGGCAACTATGCTGAGTTGTTTGGATTGCAATTTGTCGCTGGAACAAATATACCAGATTTGGATACTGCCCGTGGATTTGTTGTGAACGAAAAACTTGCCAATATGGTGGGTTTTGATAATCCGCAAGACATCATCGGAAAAAATATAATCATGTGGAAAAAGGCAATTCCGATTGTTGGTGTGGTAAAGAATTTTCATACCATGTCGTTGCATGAACCTATTGAGGCAACTATTCTCTACAACCGAATTCAGCGCTATCGTTCCATGGCGATCAAAGTGAATCCGCTCAATGTGCAGGAGACTATCAAAGAAGTGCAGCAAAAGTGGGAGGTAACTTATCCGGAAGCTGTGTTCTCGTACCAGTTTTTAGAAGAAGACATTCGCACGTTCTATGATCAGGAAGCGAAGATGTCTACCCTGCTAACCATTTTTACATCCATTGCTATTTTTATCGGATGCCTTGGTTTGTTTGGTTTGGCTGCCTTTATGGCGAATCAAAAGACAAAAGAGATTGGCGTTCGCAAAGTAATGGGTGCATCGGTGGAAAGTATTCTGTTTCTTTTCTCCAAAGAGTATTTGATTTTGATTGTAATTGGTTTTGCGGTGGCTACACCATTTGCCTGGTATTTTGCGAATGTGTGGTTACAAGATTTTGAATATCGTATCACAATAGGTCCTGCATATTTTGTGAGCGGCTTGCTGATCACATTTATCATCGCGTTTGTAACGGTGGGCTACCGTTCACTCAAGGCAGCCACCGTTAACCCGGTAGATTCGTTGCGTTCAGAGTAGCACAAAGCGACTAGTCAAAATTCTTTTTGTTGTAATTCGTGATTTTTCCGTCCGCGAGTTCAATGGTGCGATCGCTCGCTTTTGCAAAATCGTTGTCGTGCGTTACCGCTATAATCGTTTGGCCGTAGTCATGGGCAATCTGTTTGAAGATGTCAAATACAATTTGTGTGTTTTTACTGTCTAGGTTTCCGGTGGGCTCATCGCACATAATGATTTGTGGGTTGTTGATCAGTGAGCGTGCAATAGAAACACGCTGTTGCTGTCCACCACTTAGTTTTGATGTGGGTTTGAGTGCCTGATCCTTTAAGCCGAGCATTTCCAATTTTTGATACGCTTGTTCTTCTACCTCTTGATACGAGTATTTTCCCAACTTTAAGGCTGGAAGCATTACGTTTTTGAGGCACGTAAACTCTGGAAGCAGATAGTGAAACTGAAAAATAAAGCCAATACTTTTATTTCGTAAAGCAGCCAGGTCATCTGTTTTCTTGCCCGTAACTTTTTCGTTTTCGATGTATAACTCACCTTCGTAGGTGGTGTCCATCGTGCTCAAGCAATACAGCAGCGTAGATTTGCCGCTGCCACTTTTCCCGACTAATGTTAGGAACTCGCCTTTGTATGCTTCGAAGCTGATGTTATCCAACACTTTGAATTTAACCGGCTCATAAAAATATTTTCCGATTCCTTTGGTGCTAAGCACTACGTTTCTATTTTCCATCATCATGTTTTTACTTTCTAAAAATTTCTACAGGGTCTACTTTGGATGCTTTGCGTGCAGGTATATAGCCCGCGCCAAAGGTGGCTATCATTCCCAGAATGAAGCTGGAGGCGAATATGCTTTGGTTGAAGTAAATAGGGAAATAACCTACGGGTGGCCCCATCCAAATCTTACTCATAATGGCGATCAACACACCGCCTACTGCCAAGCCTACCAAGCAACCAAAAAGCCCCATGACTAATGCTTCGGTAACAAATATTTTAATGACATCACTTCCTGAAAAACCGGTAGCTTTTAAGATGGCGATGTCATTGATCTTTTGCGTCACTGTCATGTTCAAAATGTTATAAATGCCAAACGCGGCTATCACCAGAATCGATAGTGAGATCGCACCCATCATCGTGTTGCGCACTAAATCACCCGACAAAACATCTGCGTTGGTTATTTGCCAGGGTTCTACTTTGTATTCAGTAAGTTGTTGCAAAGCATTCGCGTAGTCGCGAGAACGATCGGCATTGATGGTATTGGCGTAAATGGTGGTAACATACGAAGGGCCTTCTTTGGCAAATTGCTGTGCGGTACTGATATTGATATATGATTTTGATTGGTCCGACACGGCACTGCCCGTACTAAAAATACCTTTTATCTTTAACGTTTTAGTAATCCCCAGCGAAGAAGATACCACAATGTTATCATCGAGGCGTACATTCATTTTCTCTGCGATTCCTTTGCCGATGACAATGGCTCCCAGATTGCCATTCAAATCTTTCAGACTACCGGCCACCATGTAGCTGCTGATGTTAAACATGGCATCTGCTTCCAATACATTGACTCCATTCGCCACTCCCTTCAGTTGCGATTTGCCATTGTTATAAAACACATCCACATTTACCTGTGCAATGCTGTGCGTCAAATACGGTTCTTTTTTGATCTTATCAAGAATACCTTGTGGATTGATTAATGTTTTTGAAAGTGTGGTGATTTGTGGATTCACAATGGCCACTAGCTCGTTTTTATTTCCGGCTTCTATAAATGGTTTGCTGATTTCATCTTCCTTGTAAATTTTGATGTGTGCAGAGTTTTTAAAAATCTCTCCACGCGAATAGATGCTAAAACCATTGGACAAGGAATTCATAAAAAGATAAACGGCCACACCAAGCGTAACGCCTAAGCAGGCAACCAAGGTTTGTTTTCTGCGTGTCAGAATATGCGTTAAGGCAATATCGATATTTACACTTTTCTTTCTCATCGGAAGTGACGTTTAGTGTTGCATGCTGGTGCCTACCTCTGATTGCTCCATTTTGTTGCCCGATACGTTCTCGGTGATCAATATGGTATTGTCGTTAATTCCACTCACCACCTGAACCCAGAACGTACTTACAAAATGGGTGACCACCTTAGTCGGTTCTTTTTCTCCTTTGATTTGAACCGTTCCATCAAGGTTTAGATAGTTGCGAGGTATTAGAAGTGCGTTTTTTTGATGCCCGACAATAATGTTGGATTGCATTTGTGTGCCTGCTATCTTAAAATCCAACGAGTCGATAAAGATTAGCTTACAATAAAATGATTGAGTAGCTTCATCAAACGCAGGAAATATTTCCCCTACTTTTGCCTTGTATACTTTCTCTTTATTCGTGTTTAGTTGAATCAATGATTCTTGTCCGATTTTAATCTTGCTAATGTTGCTCTCGTCTACGTTTACTTTCGCATACAAATAGTCGGCATCGCCAATCACGGCAATCACATCCCCTTTGCGAACAAAATCTCCTTTTTGTTTTCTCTTTTCATACACTTTTCCACTGACAATCGCTCGTATTTCATTATTGCCGTACGTTAATCGATTTACTTCATTAAGTGCCTTGTTGTTGATCACAGATTGTTCTGCCTGTTGCTTTTGTAGTTTATAAGTCTCTTTAGCGTTTTCGTAATTCGACAGTGAGGTTTTGTATTTTAATTCCACGTTTTCAAATTCTACCACAGAGATACTTTTTGTTGCCAATAATTTTTGGTAGCGATTCAGTTGTAGCGAATCTTGCAAAATACTTTGCCTGGCGAGTATAACTGAGTTTTTGGCTTGCGCTAGAGCAGGGGCATTCGATGATAGATTGCTCTTAGCAATGTTGTAGAGTTGCGTGCTGCTTTCAGAGTTGAATCGGCTTTCTTTGTTGTCAACAAGGGCGAGTACATCACCCACGTTCACCAAATCACCTTCCTTAAAATTTACGGCAGCCAGATAACCTTCTGCCTTGGCGGTCAGGTTGTAGGTGCCATTTGCTTCCAGCACACCGGAGGCAAACACGGTTTCAGTAACATCTTTGCGTATAGGTTTTGTTTCCTCACTTTTTTTGCTGCACGAACTCAGTACTGTGAGTGCAGCTAGAATAACAGAAATTAATTTTGATTTCATAGTGGTTTATTTTATGGTGTTGTTAATTTCAATTTTGGCATCGGTCAACAGAAGATTAATAGCCGCTGTAATTAAGCTGTAATGACTGTTGACCATAGCATTAAAGCTATTCAGCGTTAGATCGGTAGCCAGCACTCCCTGCGCAAATAGATTTCTGTTTTTGAAATAGCTTTCCTTTTTTAGCGAATAAATTTCTTTATCGTTCACAAACTGCGACCAACTTTTGGAATATTCTGTACGTAACTGGCGATGGTCTAATTCTGCTTTGATTCGGGCATGCTCGGTGTTCTTTTGCGCGAGTAGGTGATTGTATTTGGCTTCATTGATGGAAGTAATTGAGCTGGCAGAAAAGGGCATAGGCATCGTAATTTTAAAACCAATGTAGGTGCTCGAATACCAATCCCATTTACTATCAAAAAGTGCTGCGCTTGTGTTGTATTGCGTCCTTGAATCGGAAGCGAAAAACGATAGGGTAGGGTGCAGCGATGATTTGTTTTTCTTTAGATTTGATAAGGCCACTTTTTCTTTTGCAATGCTGTTGATAAGATGTAAATCATTGTAGGAAACCTCTTTTGTACTTGAATTGGAGATTTCCGTAGAAACGAGATGTTGAATAATGATGGAATCTTGATCAGGAATGTCTGCGAATGCTTTTAGCGTAATGTATTGTTGTTGGATGATGAAAGAAATCTGATGAACGTTTTCTTTACTGGTCAAATGACTCACGCGCGTGTCATTCAAATCTTGTTTCTTTAGAAGTCCCTGTTCAAATTTGTTTTCAGCTATGCGTAATAGCGTATCGCTGATCAACAGGTTTTCTTTGGCCGATTGGAGCTGCTCCTGTAATTGAACAATATTAAAGTAAGTGCTCGCAATATTTTCATACAGTGTTTTGCGCGTCAGTTTGTTATCTAAAGCGGTCGCTTCCATATTTTGTTTCGATGCTTTTAAATTATGCCAACCTTGCAGATTGAAGAGTTTGATTTCTCCATACTGATTCAGGTTGCTGTTGTATTGTACGCCAAGACGCTGGGCCTTATACTCGCTAGCCGGTGCATTGGGGTCGTTGAAGTTGGAAGGAAACAACGTGACAGGCAATGTTAGATTGTTGGTATAACTGAACGAGATGTTACCGGTAGGATCAGGAATGCTGGCAATGGCAGCAATCTTCGCTTTTTTGGCTTGCTCCATTTTGATTTCACCCGATTGTAAGGAAGTGCTTTTGGTGGCAGCATATTTCAAAAATGAATCGAGGTCGGTAAAGACTTGTTGTGCGTGAGCATTAATCAGTACTAGACTGAATAGTAGACTTAATACTAGTTTCATTTCTATGCTATTTAGTTTTCTGATTATTTGATTCGAACTAAGACCAGTGTCTTAGTTAGGATGGCCTTTTTAGCAACAATTTTTAATTTATCGGTGGTTACAAAAGACACAGTTGCTTTTAGCTCAAGATTTGCATCAGGAGGCGACATGATGCCTTTGAATGTATGGGTACTTTCATCGTACTGTAGCTTCTTTACAAGTACTTGTCCATTCGTCACATCCTTCTTTTTTGAATGGATGACTTTCGCATAATAGAGACCGTCTTTGTCAAGATAGAACTCCATCTGGCGATCTGGATCTTTTTCATCCTTCCACTGTCCTGCAATGGTAGCTGCTGTTTGCGCCCGAACCGCCAGAAGGCTTAGGAGCAAAGCAGTTGTTAGAATAACTCGTTTTAGATTTTGTGTCATAACTTTGTTTGGCTTACGGCACAAAAATTCCATAAAGCTGCTAGCTATGGAATAAGTTTATGGGTGAAATGGACGGAATGGGGCGTGAAGTGGACGGACTTTTATCCGAATGAAATGGCTAGTGGTTTTTCAGCCACTCTAAAAACTCGGTTACTTTGAGTTTTCCTACCAGAATAGGTTCTTTAAATGGAATGATCAGGTTAACGGTAATCTTTCGATTGAATGAATTGGCAGCATCTTTGATCGCTTTGCGATTGATGAGAAATTGCCGGTTAGCGCGGAAGAAGTGAGGACTAAAACTCGCTTCTAGTGATTCCATCTTTTCATTAACCAATAATTTCTTTTGGTCAAAAGTGTAAGCATAGACATTTTCATTTTCAACAAAGAACAGTGCTACCTGTTTTTCTTCAATAGGAATAATTTTATCTGCCTGATAGACTAATACCGATTGATTTTTCGAGGGAAGGTTTTTGCCCAACAATTTCAACAAATCCTGAAAGTCGGGAGCAGGACTAATAAAAGTTGCTTTCAATTTTTGATATTTCTCCAGTGCCTTTGCAACACTTGCTTTACTAAACGGCTTCAACAGATAGTCGATGCCGGCTGTCTTAAATGCTTCCAGCGCATATTCGTTGAAGGCGGTACAAAAAATAATTGGCGCATGATTGCCAACCGCCTGATATATTTTAAAACTCAAACCATCACCCAACTCGATGTCAGAGAAAATCAAATCCGGCTTTGGATTGGTTTGAAAAAAGATAATAGCCTCCTCAACGGAATAAAGAATTTTAATAATTTCCGCATTTGGCTCAATTGAAAGGATTGTCTGCGCCAGATCTTTCGCTATTAACTTTTCGTCTTCAACGATGACAATCTTCATACCGTCAGCAGTGTAATGGTTACAGAAAACGACTGTTCACGATCTTCAATTTTTATTGCCTCTCCCGTAATCAATTGGTGTCGTTGATTTAAATTGGTTAAGCCGGTTCCGCTGCGCTCCGTTACTTTCAGAGAAGCCTTGTTATTTTCTACCGTTAGTTTATGATCGGCATATGAAATGCGAATATGAAGCGGATTCTTCTCTGTAAAGTAATTGTGCTTAAAGGCATTTTCAACTAAGGTTTGAATGGCAAAGACAGGAACTTGCATGGTAAGCGCAGCTTGAGGCACTTCCAGCGTGAAAGAAAAATTATTTTCAAATCGTACTTTTTGCAATTCAATGTAACCTGTGGTGAAAGATAATTCTTCTTGTAAAGTCACCAGTGTTTGCGCAGATGCTTTCACGGAATAGCGCAGAAAGTCAGATAGTTTTATGGAATAATCTTCGGCAGCTTCCGGCTTTTCTTTTATCAGCGATTTAAGAACACTTAGCGCATTGAATAAAAAATGCGGGTGTAATTGACGAAGTAATAATTGCTTTTGCGCTTCACTGTTTTGAAACTTTAGTTCGCGGTTTTCAATTTCGGCTATATTTTTTTTGTAAGCATTCTCTACCGAATTACACAATAGAATAATGACTGCGTTGAAACTGATCGAGATTAGAACGGGGTAACTCAGGTATTTTTCTGCGAGGTCGGGCCGCACGGTGATGAAATCACTAACAAAAAACAAAGCAACCTGAAATAGTAGTTGCAGGAAATAGCTCAAAAAATAACGTTTCCATTTTACCAGTTGCTGAAGCCGCAGGGTGATGAAGATGTTGATTGCCCACACAACAGAGATATTCAATAACATCCCGATGATGATGGTCGGAAATTCGGGACGCGGTTCTATTTCAAAAATAAGTACCGGTGATAGGGCATAAATTGCCAGAATCGGTGTTGAGAGTAGTGCATATCGAAGTAGACTTTTTTTCATGGATGACTTCGTTTCATTCTCGTTACAGAGAGATCACCATTTCTCCTGAATTACTTTCAGCATGGCCTCATGCACCGCACCGGCAGCACATAATTCTCCACCGAATAGATAATTGTCGCCACCGGAAAAATCCGTGACTCTACCTCCGGCTTGTTGCAGAATAAACGCGCCTCCTGCCACATCCCACGGTTTCAAATTGTATTCAAAGAAACCTTCCATGCGTCCACACGCCACATACGCCAGATCAATGGCAGCACTACCCAACCTGCGAATGCCGTGTGTTTGTTCGAGAAAAGTTTTGATGATCTCCAGATAGTTGTCTTTTTTTTCTGTGTGATAATAGGGAAAACCGGTGGCCAACAAACTTTCGTTTAATGTGCGGATTGATGAAACACGAATGATCTGATCGTTACAGTATGCAGGACCGCCTTCGATGGCGTGAAAGCATTCCTGATGACTAACTTCATACACAATTCCCAGAACGGTTTTGTTGTTACGCGTCAACCCGATGCTGATAGCAAAAATGGGAAGGCCGTGTAAGAAGTTGGTGGTGCCATCCAGCGGATCAATGATCCATTTGTATTCGTTGCTTCCTTCCGAGTCGGTTCCTTCTTCACCTAAAAAACCGGAGCCGGGCAATAAGGCACTCAATTCACGCACCAATGTTGTTTCCGCTTCTTTGTCTACATACGAAACCAAATTGCTGAAACTGCCCTTCTGTTCAATCTTACTACGATCAAAGTTTTTTAATTCGGTGCGCATAAAGGTTCCAACCTCTTCGCAGAGGCAAATCACTTTTTTCTCAAGCTCAGCAAGATTCATTTTTTGGCAGTTTTATTTTTTACAATTGCAAGTAAAATAATAACGACAGATATCCACGCAGAAGTACGTGTGAGTAGCTCTCCTTGTTTCGAGTAGCTGATGATGGTTGATTTTCCGGTTTGATAAAATCCAATCATTTCGGTTCGTGCAATCGGTGCAGCTTCTATAAAGTACGAGGCAATAGCGGGTGCTAAAAGGGTAATTAGCGTGCAAGCCAACCCTACTTTATTCAATGCGCCTTTGAAGAGCGTCATGTATAAAAACAAATTGGTGAGCAAAATCCAAAACGTTCCGCCCAAATAACCGGTGTAGCTCGTCCAGTGCAACCATTCTTTTTTCAGTATCACCACATCCGCCAAAAAAATGCTTTCATTTCGCCAGGGTAATTTTAACAGAAGGTATTCGGTAGCTAACCAAAAAAATACAATCGTAAACTTTCCGAGCCGACTGCCCAGTTGCTGGAAACAGAAAGTGTACACCACGAATGACAACGTGAAAACTATGGCGAGAACGATAGCACCGATCAGATGTGAAAAGTTGAAAGCAAATGCCGCTATAAAACAGCTGACCAAACTCAACAAGATAAATTCAGTGTTGATCCAAAAGTCATCATTCTGTCTTGCCTGATCGGCAATGGCAAACAGGGGTGCAAAGGCGAAGAAGATCGGCAGAGGAAAGGGTTTCATCAGCCAACCTGCCGCAAACAGGGCGGCACTGATTAAAAACAATGCCCACGGAGGCAGCGATGAATTACTCTCTTTTGCCATCGATTACTAAAACAATTTCTCCTTTTACTTCTTTGCTGGTAAAATGTGCCAGCACCTGCGCAAGTGTGTCGGTTACAGTCTCTTCATAAAGTTTGGTTAACTCGCGTGAAACAGAAACGCGTCTATCCGCTCCAAAAAACTCTACCATCTGCTCCAGTGTTTTTACCAACCGATGAGGCGACTCGTACACAATGATGGTTCGGTCTTCTTCAGCCAGTCGTTTAAGTGTAGTTTGTTTTCCTTTTTTATGAGGCAAAAATCCTTCGAACACAAATCGGTCGGTTGGAAATCCGGACTTGACAAGAGCCGGAATCAACGCCGTGGCACCCGGCAGGCTGTCCACCTTCAATCCCGATTGAATACATTCACGCACCAATAAAAAGCCGGGATCAGAAATTCCCGGAGTACCCGCATCTGAAATCAACGCCATAGTTTCGCCATCCATCATGCGTTTGATTAATCCTGAGAGTGCCTTGTGTTCGTTGAAAATATGAAAACTTTGCAGCGGTTTTGAAATGCCGTAGTGCTTCAGCAACGTGCCCGAGGTGCGTGTGTCTTCTGCTAAAATGGTGTCAACGGATTTTAGTACTTCCAACCCGCGTATAGTCATGTCACCCAGATTGCCAATGGGTGTCGGAACGAGGGAAAGTGAAATTTTTGACACGGGAGATGCGGACGGTTTATAAAGTTAAGAGAGTGAAGTGCTCCGGAGAAGCTGATCGATTTGTTTCGCAAGAACAATATCTTTTTCCGTTACCTGATTGCCTGCATCGTGTGTGGTTAACTCAATGGTCACCCGATTGTAAGTGTTGCTCCACGTGGGGTGATGGTCGCACTTCTCTGCTAGCAAGGCAACCTGCGTCATAAAACCGAATGCTTCAACAAAATCGGAGAACACAAAAGTGCGCGTCAGTTGATTATTTTCATTTACCCACATAGCTTTAGTATTTGTTTTTTCTAAGGTATAAAAAAAACGGCATACCCACCGGTTTCATTACAAGGCAATGATGCCTTCGACGGTGGCAGCTGCTTCATACACCGAAATCACGGCCTGACTCGAGGGCATCATCATTTGCAGTGTGATGCTATTGTAATTTCCGTTTTTGGAAGCGCGCAGTGTGGCGGTATGTTGTGGAAACAGGGAAGTCACTTCTTGCTCTTTGCCTTTGGGCACAACAAACTTGAAAGTATAGAGGGCAGGCCATGCGTAGTGCTGGTCGAGTTTCTCGCGCAGCGATTCAGTCCACTCTGGTTTCATGCAATCATTTGGTTTATAAAAAAAATCGGCTTCCCCTTGCGGGAAAGCCGACTGTATGGGTGGCTAAAAAATTAAAAGAATTTATAGCGTTTATCTTCAATCTTAGAGGCGTCTTTAATCGCTTGTGCAATTCCAAAGCTGGATTTGTTGTTTAAGCCTTGCAGCAATTGATTCTTAAACATGGTATAATCACCTACTGCAGGAGCGATCGTCTTGTTGTTAGTCTCCATAATCAGCACGCCATTCTCGCCGGCAAATGGTTTTGAGCGTTTGCCATTTTCTAAGGAGAAGGCAACACCTACAGCTTTTCCATCTAACCCTACCGAAGGAAGCGTGTTAGAATTTAACTTCAAATCACTGGAAGTATGCACCGATGCGTCGCTGCCATAAGCGGTGGCAATTTCATCCAGTGTTCCTTTTTGAGCGGCTAATTTTTCGATAATTTTTTCGCCTTTCAATTGGTTTTTAACTAAAGGCATGATTTGCTCTTTTACCTTGTCGAAGTCTTTGTAGCCGTCTTCGGTTTCAGCAGTCATTACAGCTACTACATAAGAGTTATCCAGATCAAATACATCCGATACTTTTCCGACTTTACCATCGCGGTACAACCAGGTTATCATTTGGCGTGCTTCGCCCAAAGTTCCGATTCTGCGCTCGGCAGTTCCCAGATCGTTCGCATCCAATACATTCAAAGATTCTTTCTTGGCTTGTTCTTTGAATTCTTCTACATCCGATGCCGCAGCAGCAAAATTTTGTGCTTTCAGGTAAGCGGCATTTTGTGTTTCATCGCTAGGGGAAATGGTTAACTCAATGGTAGCAATGGTGTAGTTGGTGTTATCTTTTGTAGCCGTTACATCAATAAGGTGATAGCCAAATTGAGTTTCTACTACATCGTTCAATAAGCCGGTTTTCTTTGCATCAAAAACTGCATTTTGAAATGGCTTCACCATTTGGCCGCTGGTAAACCAACCCAAATCTCCACCACTGGTGCGTGTACCATCGGTGCCATGTTCGAGTGCTTTTGCAGCAAAACTTGCTCCGCCTTTAATTTCACCTAAAATTTTACGCGCTTTTTCTTTGGCAGCTTTTTTGGCTTCCGGAGTTTCGTTATCCCACTTGATCAGGATGTGACTTGCCTTGGCTGCATAAGTCGTATCGGCACCAATTTTTACCACTTTCACAATTTTATAATTTCCACCATCCAGAAATGGACCATTCACACTGCCTACTTGAAGGGCTTCTTTATTTTTGCTTAACGATGCAGGTAAGGTGGCAATGGTGTATTTACTAAACGCATTGCTACCCTGCGATTGTGCCACGGCATACGAAGAGTCATCGGCCACTGTTTTGAAATCGGCGGCAATCTTTTCAGCTTCTTCACGAAGTTTGGCAGAGTCGCTGGCAGAGGCAACTACCGGAAACTCCACATAGCTTAGGCTACGGGTTTGTTTTGCTTTGTACTTTTCTTTGTTCTTGTTGAAATAATCGCGCAGTTGGCTATCAGTAGGTGTTACGGCTGAGTCGCTGATCGCGAAAAAGGGCACATACAAGTATTTTACTTCGGCCACATCATTTTGTGCGTGGTAGTCGCGCTCAGATTCTGCTTCCGTTACATAATTCGATTTGATCAATAAATTTTCATATTTGATTCGCTCGCGACCCAATGCCAATTCTTTTTGGAAAAGCGTCCAGCGGTATTTGCCTTCGTTGTATTGATTCAGCATTTGTGGGTTTCCAGTAGGAGCAGGCACATTGAAGTTGTTGATGTAGTCTACTACTTTTTTGCGATCGAAATTTCCGGTTGAGTCGGTGAATGCCTGCTTCACGTTTTCATCTACATTCTTGCCTTGCACCATGTCCCACACTTCGTCGGTGGTTACTTTGATGCCGGTTTTTTCAAATTGAGGTTTGATGGCATATTCAACCACCAAAAGCTCCCAGGCCTGCTGTTGCAGGGTAGGCTTTTCACGCTCTCCGGGCTGGCGACCGAAGCTCATGATGTAGTTGTTTTCGCGTTCCTGTACGAAGCTTTGATATTGTTCGCGCGAAATTGATTTTCCGGCAATCTCGCCGATTTCATCGTCCGAACCTCCTAAGATGGAGCGAGGGCCATTTCCAAATAAATCATTCAAAATGAAGGAGAGGATTGCAATCGCAACAAAGCCAACTACCCATTTGGTCATTTTTTCCCTCAAAGTACCTATCAATGCCATACGTAAAATTTATTAAGTGTTAATGATCTGTAAGGCCGACCCTCGCCATTTTAAAGAACGGCAAATTTAGTCCGTTATCTTTATTCAACAAAGGTGCAATCGTAAATAAATAGACTGATTTTCAGCTGATTATAAACATCCCGAAGGCAAATGTCCATGTCGTTTAGTTTAGCACTATTTTATACCTCACCTCTTTCCTCGCCGCAAGAGAAGAGGCCAAGTCGAGCTTAACGTAACAACCTAGAGGCATATGACTAATCGGCCAGTTCGCTGGCATCAACCACTACCTTCACCGTGTCGATGCGTTTATTTTCCGCCTTTTGAATGGTAAACGTGTACGGCGGGATGGAGATGGAGTCTCCTTGTTGTGGAAAGTCTTCGGTGTAGGCCAAAATCAACCCACCCAATGTTTCATATTCACCCAATGGCAGTTGCCATTTAAAATGATCGTTCAGGTAGTCAACCTCCAAACGGGCGCTGACCAAGTAGGTGTTCTGATCAATTTTTTGTTCGGTCAAGCTGTCGCTGTCGTGTTCGTCTTCGATCTCTCCAAAAATCTCTTCGATTACATCTTCCATGGTAACGATACCCGAAGTGCCTCCGAACTCATCGACTACCACGGCCATGCTTTTGCGGTCTTTGATCAACTGCACCATCAGATCGTTGGCCAGCATGGTTTCTTGCGCTATGCTGATGGGGGTTAATATCTCTTCAATGCGGGTTGGCTTTTTGAAAAGTGCCGCTGAGTGGCAATAGCCAATAGCATTGTCGATGGTTTCTTTGTAGATCAGAATTTTGGAGTGCCCGCTTTGCACAAATACCTCTTTCAGTTTTTCAATTCCTTCTTCCACATCGATGGAGGTAATTTCGGTGCGCGGAATCATGCAGTCACGAATTTTAACCGTCTTAAACTCGAGGGCATTGTGAAAGATTTTTTTGTCCAACTCAATATCTTCGTCTTCATGCCGCACTTTTAGCATGTTTTTCAGGTAATGGTTCAGATCGGTTAATCCGAAAGCCGGTTTCTCTTCTGAATATTCAATGCGCAGTACATGAATAATCACCAGTTTGGAAAGATAAACAATGGAAAAAGTGAGCGGAGCAAGAATGACGTAGATAACCCGAAACGGAATGGCCAATGCAGCAAGCATGGCGTTGGGATTAATCAGAAAAAGGCTTTTGGGTAGAAATTCTGCCGTAAAAAGAATCAACAAGGTTGAAATGAGCGTTTGAAAAATCAGTACAAACACTTCGTCATTAATGCTATCGGGTAAGTTGGCAGCAAGCCACGGCTCGATCAGTTGAGCCATGTAAATACCAAACAATACAAGTGCGAGGGTATTTCCAATGAGGGTAGTTCCGATAAACCATGATTGTCTTTTGATGAAATACGACATGATTTTGCCCCACAGTATTCCTTTTTTGCCCTGCAGCTCAATCTGCAATTTGTTGGCCGAAAGAAAGGCTATTTCTATTCCGGAGAAAAAAAAGGAAAAAACCAATGTAATGGCAATCATGATGTAAGGCCCTAGTTCCATCGTTATCTCTTTTTACGGTAATTATAATAGAATAAAAAACCGAAGGAAATCATGATGGCCCAGTATGCTTGACCGATGCCGAGTTTCATTGCTTCGTAGATACCAATAATTGCAAAAACGGCTGCTAATGAAAGCAGCACCACATCCATTAATTTCATTGCTGGTGCAAAGATACAATTTTAAAAAATACTAGTAGTTTATGCCGAAGCAAGCAGATTTTCTCATTCCTTCACCAACATATTGCCTTTGGGATTTTTGATGGTGTAGTTAGACATGTCTTCCATGGCATCCAGGCCCGTACCGTACAGAATATCATGGGTATCGATGATGGTCACAAACTTGTCGGTGGAGATTTTGCGCGTAGCCGGAAACCAAAAAAGCTCTTCGGAGTTGAGCTGCTGATTTTTATCGATGTTTTTTACTTCTACTTTGCCGCGCCCGCGCCACTTGCTTTCACTCTTGAAATAAAAGGCCGTGTTGGCCCGAAGGGTAGAGGTAAGCTTGCCCGTTTTATCATAAAACTCCAGGTAGATTCCCTCCGGAAACTCCTGATCTCCATTTTGAAATTCGAATATTTTTTTTGCCTTCAGCAATGCTTTTACCCGATCGTTTTCGGTGTAGTGCATCACCACATCTTCAGCTTCACGCAGGGGCCCTTCGTAGACTAAAGGAGCAGTCACTTCTTTATTACGACAAGAAGAAAAACAAAGTGATGCTGCCCACACGCAACTTAAAATCCAGATTATTTGCTTACTGTTCATGGTTACTACTACTCGTTGTTCTAAAACAAAGAAGGCTGACGTATCGCCAGCCTTCTTGCAATAATCATTCCTGAAAATTATTCTTTACCGCGTGTGCGTAAGGTAACGGTTTCACCTACCCAGCACTTCTCAATTCTTTTGGTTTCGCCTTCTTTCCAGTTCAACTCAAAGAGTTCAGTTACAGAAGGGAATTGGCCACGTGCCGCTTTCATTTTATCTTGTTTACCTGCTTTTGCATACATGTCAAACGCTGCAAGGTAAATTAATCTATCCTCTGCTTGACTTACACGTTTGCAACAATCATCGCAACTATTCATATAAAGATCGCCAATTTTTTCATAAGCATCTTTATTCGAAGGGTTGGCAATTATTGCTTGCTTGAAAAGCTCTCTTGCGTTGATTTTTGATCCTTTCTTTGATTCAACAACGCCTAACAAAATTAAAATGTCAGACTTGTCATTAGGATCATTGCAAAGTGATTGAGCCTCTTTAAAGAAGCCTTCAGCTTTAGATGGATCAGTAGAGATGAATCTTTTACCTAAATTCTTAGCAAGTCCACAATCCTTTTCAACTTCATGAATTGTTAATGCAGCTTCTAACCAAAGTGGGTCTTCAGCGCAATTATCCTCTAGCATGAATTTAAATATCTTCTTTGCTAATACTATATCTTTAGGATTAGCCTTGAATTTTGACTCCAATTTAGCCTTGACAAATTTGCAATCTACTTTGATCATTTTTATTAATTTATCATCAACATTGGCCTTGATAGCCTTATACTTATCAGCATCCGCTGTTTTACCTTCTTGTTGTGACTTCGCAATTTTAGCATCTATCACCTCAATTAATTTATCATATCTCGCTAAGATTTGATCTTCAGTCAAAGTCTTTTGTGCTTCCGGCAGATTCTTTTGCGTGATGAAGTTTACAAAAACTACTGAAATGTAAGCCTCCAGGTTATTATCGTTTACATTGTTGCCGCTGATTTCGTACACACGGTCATACAGAGCAAGAAGCTCGGCTGCTTTTTCTTTGTTGTTGATGTTGTATTTTACATTAGCGGCAGCTTTGCGGTTTAACACGTTTATTTCATCACCGCAGTTTTTCAAACGCAGGTCATAAATCAGCATCAGAGAATCTACCAACACTTTTTTCTTGGCTGGATCTTTTTCCTGGCTTGCCAAGCCATCGTAGGCGGTAGCAGCATCTACATACAATTTGGTATTCCAGTTTGGTGCATTGGTCATCATCCACTGCAAGGAAGCAGTTGCGTTTCTAAAGTGACCTTGTCGAACGGCATCACCAAAAATGGCAACACATTCTTCTGCTTTGGCTTTTTGTTCAGGCCAGATTTGTTGCTTGCACTGCGCAACCGCTGAAATAGAGGTGATGGCAACCAGTGCCAAACCGAGTGCTACCTGTTTCAAATTCATTTTCATAATTGTTTACGTTTCAATCAAACTTCCTTTTAATAAACCATCGGTCATTGAAAGTCATGCCAAAATAGAGTTTAAAATAGTTTTCGTCAATGCTATTTTGCGAAATACTTCCTCTTTTTCCGATTTTAAGGGACAAATCTAAAGTAGAAATCCCTACAGGCAATGATACTCCAAAATTAATGCCAAGATCTTTTACTTCATTGCCACCGACCAGATAAGGATATCGCTCGTAGCTTACACCTGTTCGGTAAGTGATTCTTCGTAAATAGTTGCTTGCACTCGTTTGATTTGGAATATACTCAAAACCTAGACCGCCTCGTATGCCTTTGGTAGTCGGTGTCTTCACTCCGTTCAGTCCGTTGAAGACGGTGTAGTCAGAAATGCTTATATCGCCCGCAGCCGTCCAGCGGCCGGGTACGCCAGCCGAAAGGCCAACACCAAATGTCTGTGGAAGGTTAAATGATGACGCTTCGTTGTTGATCAAGGTAGTTGAGTCGATGATTGAACCATTAATGCTTCGTTGTTCAATTCGTAACGTGCGGCTCACATTTAATTTTGATCCGAAGTCATACACAAGACCGGCACCGATGCGCAGATTCTTTTTTGTGAGCGAATCTTTGTGAAAATACACACCGGATGAGAATGTGAAATCTTTGATGTAACTGTTATCGACTAGCAAAGGCTCGTAAATGATGATGCGTTTGTCTTGTGGATTTAAGAAATTAATGGTCTGTGTTTTTTCGGTTGTGATGGACCCGAAAAGATAATTGGCACGAACACCTACGGCTACATTTTTGTGCAGACGCACTCCATTGGCCCAATAGAACTGATTAAGTCCTCCACTGCCTTTTTGCTGTGAAGTAAGGGTGGTGGTGAAATCGTTTAATACTTTGCCGGTGGTGGTTAAGTTATAATTTGCTGCGGTGTATGGAGTAAGACCAAGCGAAGTAGTCCATTTTCCGGATTTTACAGGAAAAGCGACCACCAGATAGTTGAGATTGCCGGTGCCTGTTTTAAGCGAACTGGAACCATCATTGATCGTGCGGTTTTCCAAAATCATGCCCGCCTGAAATGTGGTGACAAAGTTATAGGTGAGCAAAGCCGGATTTTGATTGTTGATGTACCACGAACTTGGATTCGCGATGCCAACGCCCCCCATGCCGTGGTGCTGCGCCAGTCCGTTGCCGTAGCTGTCGCCGATACCGAATGTTGAGAATGGACTGTTAGCGACCTGGCCGGAGGCAACATTTGCTGCGAAAATCGCGAAGCAGAGTAGAAAAGACCTTTTAATATGATGCATTATAGCGTAAAATCCTGTTCAATCCCTTCAAAACCAGATCGGGGGCTGCAAATATGGTAGGTTTCAACCTGTTTTCAAAAAATGGTGAATCGCCACCACAAATTAACACCACCAGCGATGGGTATTTTTCGCGGTAGTGGGCAATGGTATTTTCCACTTCTGCTACCACTCCGTTCATCACACCACTTTGCAGGCACGTTTCGGTGCTGTTGCCAATTAATCCGGCATTCGCCTCACGCTGCACTAACGGCAGTCGTGCGGTAAACGTATGCATGGCTTTGAATCGCATGTCGATACCCGGTGATATAGCTCCGCCCAGATAAGTGCCGGTTTCATCTAAAAATTCGTAGTTGATGCACGTGCCCGCATCAATCACCAGACAATTCCTTTCGGGAAAAAGCGCGTATGCACCACATGCCCCAGCCAGCCGGTCTACACCCAATGTGTGGGGAGTAGCATACGCATTACGAATGGGCAGCGGTAAGTGTGGCGACAAGAAAAATTTTTTTTCGGTGGGCTGAAGAAAACGAAACTCATCTTCGGATTGATTGACAGAACTGATCAGTGCAAAACGGAACACCAAATCTTTGATTCCATCCTGAAATGCTTCCAGTGTTGGAAACCGGAAAGTGGTCAGCAGCTGGTCGTCTTCAAAGGTTGCTGCCTTTATCTGCGTATTGCCTACGTCCACCACCAGGTTCATTGTCATAAAAGTAGTAATAGTAAATCGGTCACGGGCGACAACATCCTGCCAGCTGAAAAATAAAATTACACATTGCGTACCTCAACACTTTAGTTCAATTTTGCAAACCATTGCGGAAACCCATCAAATTGAAAAACACTTCACTAAATCCTTATCTGACAGATGAAAGAACTCTTACAAAAGTTTGAAAATAAACGCCCCGAAATTGTTTTTGAGTGGAAAGATGCAGAAACCGAAGCCGTGGGTTGGGTGGTCATCAACTCGTTGCGTGGTGGGGCAGCCGGCGGCGGCACGCGCATGCGTTTGGGGTTAGATAAGCGCGAAGTAGAGTCACTGGCGAAAACAATGGAAGTTAAATTTACAGTCAGCGGCCCACCCATTGGAGGTGCCAAGTCGGGAATCAATTTTGATCCAAACGATCCCCGCAAGGAAGGTGTGTTACACCGCTGGTATACTGCGGTGATGCCTTTGTTAAAATATTACTACGGCACCGGGGGCGATTTAAATGTAGATGAGATACACGAGGTGATTCCACACACGGAAGATGTGGGCATCTGGCATCCGCAAGAAGGCGTGTTTACCGGGCATTATAAACCGACCGAGCCGCAGAAAGTAAACCGCATAGGCCAACTGCGCCAAGGTGTAGTGAAGGTGATTGAAGATGCCCGATACACACCTGCGCTGTCAAAGAAATACACCATTGCCGACATGTGCACAGGCTATGGCGTAGCGGAAGCTGTGCGTCACTATTATGAATTGTGGCATCAGGCAGCCGATGGCAAGACGGCTCCTTTGAAAGGAAAACGCGTGGTGGTGCAAGGCTGGGGAAATGTGGGTGCTGCTGCCGGATTTTATTTGTCGCAGATGGGCGCGGTGGTGGTAGGAATTCTAACACGCGAAGGTGGATTGATCAATCAAAAAGGAATTTCGCATGAAGAGATTTGTGAGTTGGTTGTCAACCGGCAAGGCAATCGCTTGGTGACAGATGATTTACTTTCGTTTGAAACTGTGAACGAAAAAATTTGGGATCTGGAGTTTGAAGTTTTTATTCCGGCTGCTGCGTCGCGCCTACTGACCAAAGATCAGGTAGATCGCATGATCGACTCGAAAGTGGAAGTGTTTTCGTGTGGCGCCAACGTGCCATTTGCCGATCCTGAAATTTTCTTCGGGTCGACCGGTTTGTATGCCGATGAAAAATTTTCGGTTATACCTGATTTTATTGCGAATTGCGGAATGGCCCGCGTGTTTGCCTATTTTATGGAGAGTGAAGTTGCTATGGATGATGCGGCCATCTTCTCGGATATTTCTAAAACCATTCGCACGGCGATGGAGAAGACCCGAAAATTGAATCCGGGCAAAACGCACATTGCTCAATCCTCATTTGAAATTGCTTTGAAGGAATTGGTGAAATAGGCGTCAAACGGCTATGATCTTCCGCAATCAAGCCGTCGGACGCCTTAGGATACACTTACATAAATTGTTGGATGGCCAGATAACTAAATGCTCCTGCAAAGTAGCCGAGCAAGGCAATCAAACTGATTTTTTTCAGGTACCAGATAAAATCAATTTTCTCCATGCCCATCACGGCCACACCGGCAGCAGAACCGATGATTAATATACTTCCACCAGTACCCGCACAGTAGGCCAGGTATTCCCAAATCATAGAATCGATTGGATATGTTTCCAAACTGTACATACCCATGCTGGCTGCTACCAATGGCACGTTATCGACGACGGCCGAAAGCAGCCCGATAAAAGTTATAATCACGCGGTTATCACCCAAAGCTGAATCAAGCGAAGCCGCAAAATGTTGTAAGATATGCATGGACTCCAGCGCGCCTACGGCCAACAAAATGCCCAAGAAGAATAACACACTCGAAGAGTCAATCCGCGAAAGCGCACCGGCTGCAGTAAAGGGTCTGCGTGCGGCTTCATCGGCATGCGGGTTGATCAATTCAGAAACTACCCACAAAACACCGAGCCCCATCAGCATACCAATGTAAGGAGGTAAGTGGGTGATGGTTTTAAAAATAGGCACAAAGATCAATGCACCTACACCGAGGCAAAGCATCACCGTGCTGCCCTTTACTGGGCCTTCTTCACCATGTGTGTGCATGTGGGCGGTGTGATGGTATTCACCCAACTCTCCTTTGAGGGTGAAGCTGAGATAGATCAATGGTATTAGCAGACACAACACACTTGGAATGAATAACCCCTTCATGATGGCGAAGGTTGAAATTTGTCCACCGATCCACAGCATGGTGGTAGTTACATCACCAATCGGAGTCCAGGCACCACCGGCGTTTGCCGCAATGATGATCATACCGGCAAAGAACATCCGCATTTCTTTATTGGGAATTAATTTACGGATCAGAGACACCATGACGATGGCGGTGGTGAGGTTATCTAAAATGGAAGAGAGGAAGAACGTAACGAAGCAGATCATCCACAACAAAACTTTCGGATTTTTTGTGTTGATGCGATCGGTAATTAAGCGAAACCCTTGATAGGCATCCACCAACTCAACGATGGTCATGGCTCCCATCAGGAAGAAGAGAATTTCGGATACGCTGGCTAGATGATGAGATAATTCGCCACCTACTTTTAAAGCATCATTTTCAGAAACGGCATAAAGCGTCCAGCAGATAACGCCTGTAAGTAATGCCGATGCCGTTTTGTTGATTTTGATAGGGTGCTCCATAGCGATGGCGATATAGCCCACTACGAAGACAAGAATGACATACAGTTCCATAGGCGTTGGTTTGGTCTAAGGTAAATATAAGTTGAAAAATCAAAACTCAAGCGAGCCAAATGAAAATTTCAACGTATGGTAATATAGCGTGATGGAAAAGTTCATCACGTAAACGCCTATTGTACTTGTGAATAAGTTTATTTCAGGTTAAACAGCCCTTCGTTCAACAAATTGAGCGCTTTGTCTTTTTGTGTGGTATCTACGAGAATGGAGATATTGTTGTGGCTGCCCCCGAAAGAGACCATACGTGTTTTGATTGCACCCAGTGCGCTGAATACTTCCTTCAACACCGCTTCTTTTTCGGCCAACGCATTGCCTACAATACAAATAATGGTCTGATTTTTATCTACTTCGATGGTGCCTAATTTCTCTAATTCCGCCACTATTTCGCTAAGGCGGCTGCTATCATCGATGGTAACGGACACGGCCACCTCGGAGGTGGAGATCATGTCGATGGAGGTTTTATTCTTCTCAAACACCTCAAATACTTTTCGCAAAAAGCCGTAGGCGAGCAACATTCGCGATGACTTAATATTGATGGCGATGATGCCATCTTTGGCGGCAATAGCCTTGAATTGGTGCTTTGAGCCTTTGTCGCTGATGATGGTGCCGGGCGCTTTTTCGTCCATTGTGTTCTTTAGACGCACTGGAACACCGTATTTCTGGGCGGGTACGATGGTGGAGGGATGTAGAATTTTAGCACCAAAGTAAGCCAGCTCCGATGCTTCATCAAACGTAAGCTCGGCAATGGGCATGGTTTTTTTAACTACCCGCGGATCGTTGTTATGCATTCCATCAATGTCGGTCCAGATTTGAATTTCTTCGGCACGGATGGCGGCTCCGATCAGCGAAGCGGTGTAGTCGCTGCCTCCTCTTTTCAGGTTGTCGATTTCGTTTTTGTGGTTGCGGCAGATGTAGCCCTGCGTTACCAGGATATCTACATTTACGGATTCGAGAATGGGTTTCAACCGGTCGCTGATTTTTTCTAACTCTGGTTCATGATTTTCATCGATGGTCATGAAGTGGAGGGCCGGTAGCAAACGGGAACTGATTTTGCGTTCTTGTAAATGATGGTAGAAAAATTCAGTGGAGATCAACTCACCTTGTGCCAGTAGTTCGCGGTAGCTGCGGTCGTCAAATTTGCCGGCTGCCAGCAAGCGGAAAAGGCTGAAGTAACGGCTCACAATTTCCTGACCGATGGCCTGATAGGCTTCTGAACCAAAAAGTTCTTTGCTGAATTGCAGATAATGCTTTTCCAATTCTGCAATTTCATTTTGTGCGCCCGTGTATTGCTGGGCTAACAGATGATCACCCATGCGCACGAGTGCGTTGGTGGTGCCGCTGAGTGCGGAAAGAACAACCACTTTTTTGCCGGGCATGGAGAGAACCAGTTCGGCAATTTTTTTCATTCGCTCGGGCTTCCCTACCGAAGTACCACCAAATTTTACAACCAACATAAATGAGTCATTTTTGAAGGCCGTAAAGATATAGTCTGAAACGGATAAATAAAGAGACTGCCCTAAAATGTTGCGTTCAATCAGGTATGCAACGGTTTGAGAAAACACTTGTAAGGATGTGTTTTCTCTTGAATAAAGAACAAGGAGCGCTCGGTGCGTGTATTTCCCATCCGGGCATATTCACCTACAAACTTTGCAAATTCATTTTTTTTACCCGCAAAGCGGTTGTTAAATTTTTGAGAACAACTCAAAAAATTCATCTTTCTTTTTGCGCGATACGGTAATGTGCTGGTTGTTGCTCATCACCACATAGCCGCCATCGCCGCGGGTAAATTTGCTCACGTGCTTCATGTTGATGAGATAGGAGGCATGAATGCGGAAGAAGTCCATTCCTTCCAGAATTTCTTCTACATCTTTTAACGTTTTGGAGACCATTACTTTTTCGCCGGTGGTCAAAAAGAAAATGGTGTAGTTGCTGTCGCTTTCGCAGTACACGATTTTATCCGTCTCTACAAACACCAGATGGTCGCTGGCTGTCAGTGCAATTCTTTTGGACTTAGGCTTTTCTTGCTTCATGTAACTGAGAAGCATATCCAGTTGGTCGGTGCTTACCTTGCTTTTTTTGTTTTCAGCTTTTTGAATAGCTGCTTTTAAATCATCGGGGTCAATGGGTTTTAAGAGATAATCGAGTGCACAAATTTTAAAAGCACGAATGGCAAACTGATTGTAGGCCGTTGTAAAAATAACATCCGCATCGTGCGGGCCGAGCCGCTCCAGCAGATCGAAGCCATTGAGCTGTGGCATTTCAATATCCAGAAAGATGAGATCGGGCTTGTGCTTTTTTATTTCCTCCAAGCCCACCAATGGAGAGTCGCACTTGGCAATAATTTGAATATGCGGGCAGTGCTTTTGCAGAATCCACTCCAGCATATCCAACGCATTGTTTTCGTCATCAATTAAAATGGCTCGCATAGATTTTAAAATTCAGGTTCTAGTTCGGCAGATACAATTTTCACAATCACTTGGGTGCCCAGCGGTTGATTTTGATTGTCTTCTAAGTCAATGATTTCAATACTGGCTACGGTCGATTCGCGGTTGAGCATGTTCAGCCGGTCGCGGGTGATGTTCATACCATACGACTTTTCTTTGTCAGCGGCTTTGCTTTTTAGCTCGGCTGCTTTTTTGCGCCCCACACCATTGTCGGTAATGATGCACTGAATGCCATCCGGCATCGGATCAATTTGAATTTCCAATTTGCCCACCGACTCTTTGTGGAGTAATCCGTGCCAGATGGCGTTTTCCACAAAAGGCTGAATGATCATGGGCGGCACTCCAATGGATAGTGGATTCAATCCCGCATGAATGGAAATGCTGTAGGTGAACTTTTCATTGAATCGCAGCACCTCCAAGTCGAGGTACAACTTCAGAGCCGACATCTCCTGATCCAATGAAATGATTTTATGATTGGAGTTATCCAGAATCAATCGGATGAGCTTCGAAAACTTCGTGAGATACAACGAAGCTTTTTCTGATTCGGATTTGATGATGTACCAATTGATGGAGTTGAGCGAGTTGAAAATGAAGTGCGGATTCATTTGAGCTTTCAATGCTTTCATTTCCACATCGGCCAATTGCTGATTGAACTCACGCGTCAATTTTTCGGCCTGCCTGAGTTGTTCATTTTTAGCCTCTGCCTCCATTAGTTTTTTCTCGCTCTCTACCAGCGCTTGGGTGCTTTTGATTTTTAAACGCTGTCGGTTGAAGAACAGAAATCCAATGCTGACAACGGACAGAAAACTAATTGTGATGACGGTGATAAATAGTTTGTGAAGGTCGTTGTCTTTTTTCAGTAATTGATTTTCTTTTTCTTTTCGCTCACTTTCGAAGCGCACTTCCAGTTCGGTTAGTTGAGAAGTTCTTTCTTTTGAACGAACCGAATCAGCGTAAGCGGTGTGAAGTTGTTGGTAGCGATATGCTTCGATGTGATTCGAGAGTTTATCAGACACTTGTGCCAACGAGAGATACGTGTCGCGCATCTCTTCATTCATTTTTATTTTTTCAGCAATAGCGATGGCTTGCTCTAAAAAGCTTTTACTTCTTGCGTACTCTTTCATGGCGTAATATGTTTTTCCCAGCGAGTTATTCACATAGTACTTTGCTCGTTCATAGGTTACTGTTTTGCTGATCTCAAGCGCTTCCATGTCGCTGGCAAGCGCTTTCTCTATCAACCCTTGTTGCCGATATACGTCACTTAGCAAAGTCAATGTGGTAATGGTGCCGCCTTTGCTACCACCTCGTTTAAATGCCTCTAGGCTTTTTGCCAAATAGGACACCGCTTCGTTTAATTGCTGAGAGTCCTGATAATGCTCGCCAATATTCTGGTAAAGAATTCCTAAAGAATTATGGTCGTTGGTTTTTTCTAAATAACCCAATGCCTTCATGTAATAGTCAAGGGCCTTTTTGTTTTCATGTTGATGTTGGTAGATATAAGCGATGCCACTGTATGCATCATAAATTTTGAAGGTACTGTTTTGCGATTCACATACACCAAGTGCTTTGGTGTAGAATTCCATTCCCTTCACATAATTGCCATACACACTACAATACATGCCTCCCAAATTCAAGTAATTTTGAATAGCCAGTTCCCACTGTTTGTTTGCCAACGCCATGTCGCCACTGAGGTGTAAATTTTCGATGGCCTGCTGGTGATCGTTGTTGTAAAGCCAGGCAATGCCCAACGAGCGATGTGAAAGAGCAATGCCATTTTTGAAATCGAGTTGGTTGGCGAGTTGCAAAGCTCCCTGACTGTATGCCAATGATTGGCGAGCATCGGCCGAGCCGGTGAGCAACGACAGTTTGTTCAACAAGCTAACACGGGCGGTGTCTTTCTTAAAAGGTAATAAAGCCCGCAAGCTATCGATCGATGGTGGCTGCGCAAGCACATCCAATCGGAAGAAGGCAAATAGGGTGAGGGCAAGAATAACTTTGCGCATGGGGGGAGATGATGACTTTAAAAGTACAAACTATCGATATTCAATTACGAATCAATAGCGTTCTTCTGTTTTTTTATCGAATAATTTATACTGTTTTATCAAATGTTCTTTACTTAAAATTCCGGTTCCAGTTCTGCCGAGAGCATTTTTATAATGACCTGCGTTCCCAGTGGTTCACCAAGTGAATTTTCCAGATCGATTGTTTCTACGCTGGAAATGTTTGATTCCCGATTGAGCATGGCCAGTCGATCGCCATTTACCTTCATGCCAAATGATTTATCCTGATCGGCTGCCTGGCTTTTCATTTCGCTGGCCTTCCTGCGCCCGATGCCGTTGTCGGTAATCACATATTTTACTCCGCCACTCATGCGGTTTACCTGTATATCAATTTTGCCTTCCGATTCTTTATGCAGCAGTCCTTGCCAAATCGCATTTTCAACAAAGGGTTGAATGATCATGGGCGGAACGCCTACCGAAAGCGGATTGAGTTCATTATCAACAGCCACCGAGTAGCTGAATTTTTGATGGAAGCGCAGTGCCTCCATTTCCAAATACAATTTTAAGGCCGCCAACTCTTGCTCGAGCGAAATGATTTTGTGATTGGAATTATCTAAAATGAGCCGAATCAATTTCGAGAATTTAGTGAGATAGATCGAAGCTTTCTCCGGCTCTGCTTTGATGATGTACCAATTAATCGAATTCAGCGAATTGAAAATGAAATGTGGATTCATTTGTGCCTTCAACACCTTCATCTCCATATCTGCCAGCTTTTGAGTAAACTCCGTTTTCACTTTTTCTTCCTGCTTTACCTGCTCTAACCGTATTTGATACACCCAGTAGATGCCTCCCAAGCCCATCAATACAAGCAGTGCTTTAAACCAACGCTCTTTCCAAAATGGATTTGTCACTGCATCTTGGGTGGCCACCATTGCATATAGGAAAGTGACTCCGCTTGGTGGAAGAATATTCTGAACATCCAAAATAGAATTGGCAGCAACTGCACATGATTCTAGTCGCGATAAGCTAATCTGCCAAGTATTTTGTTGAACGAGCAACGCACCTGAGGTAGCAGCAGCAATGCGTGGCAGGCCGGGCAAAAGCACCATCAGCAAACAACATGTAAATAGGGAGCGTCTCATCTTTTCGCGTGGCTACTTTCTCAACACCTTCTTCATAATGGAATGAAAGGTATCGCGTAAGGTGGATTCGGCTGGCATTTCTAAAGCTTGGATGGTTGAGTTCGAAAGCATGGCTGCGGTAAGATGTTCCAATGCCAGTTTCCAACTCGCTGTTACTTCAGGGGTAAAAGCGGAGCGATTTTGTTTGACTAAAATTTCCAGCAACAAGTCATTCGCAATCGTATAATGTTCGGGCACCACTCCTTTGACTTCGTGTTGCTTGCCCAGTTCTTGCATGGGTTTGATAAGCGTGTCCTGCAAACTAAACTCATTGTGTTTTTTTTCTTCAAAGCTGTAAATCACCAGTTCGAATACACTCATTAGTTTAATGCCCAACTCTTTCATATCCGTAGGGAACATGTGTTTCACCTGCGGGTATCGCTCAAATAAAGTTTCATAGAATTCACCCGCCAGTTTTTCTGTATCCAAAAGCCGAAGTGATTTCTTCAAAGCCGCCACCTGGCTGTTTGTTAGATTTTCCATACCCCACTGTTTGCCCACAAAGTACTGCTTTTGAGAGATATGCAGCCGTCCTTTTGAGTGATTGACAGATTGCTTGAGTAAATGACGGATGGAGTGAGCGAATGGAAGAAAAAACACAATGAATGGTGCACTGCATCAGGTTTTGTCAGAAACTAATCGTTTCTGCCGATTGCTCATGAATGCTGCCAACCACTTACTAACTCTGTTTTGTGGTGGCCGACGGGGTTAATGTTGCGTACTAATTCAAAAAAAATAAAAAATGAAGACATTATCCCCTTACTCATTTGTACGCGCTTGCAGTGTAGTTGCACTTGCAGCCACTGTATTCTTTCAAAGTTGTAAAACAGAAGAAGTGATTGTTGTTCCACAAATAACAACCGTCAACGCCAGCAACATTACATTTAATTCAGCTACCATGGGTGGAACTGTAAAATCCAATGGAGGTGCTACCATTACCGCCAAGGGAATTTGCTACGCAACCACAGCTGCACCTACAGTAAAAAGTGATACCACCAATCAGGGTACAGGATCACAAAATTTTACTGCACCGATTACAGACTTACTGCCCAACACCAAATATTTTGCGCGTGCCTATGCGACCAACAGTGCCGGTACAGGATATGGCGAAGAGTTTTCGTTTACTACCGGAGCCGGGTTGCCATCGGTAACACTGACGGTGAGTGCCATTAGCTACAAAGAACTTACTGCTGGTTGGACGGTAACCGTTCAAGGAGCATCGGCTGTTTCTCTTTCCGGCTGGGTAATTAGTACAGCCAACGCATTGCCGGTAACGGGCACAGATATGTTCGCACCATTTAACACTACCGCCACATCGGTAGAAAAGAAGATTTCGGATTTGACCGTCGGTACCAAGTATTATGTGCGCGCTTTTGCTACTAACAATCAAGGAACCGCTTACAGCAATGTAGTAGAAGCCACTACTCTGGCGCTTCCTACCGCTACCGATTTGGATGGCAATGTGTATGGATCGGTATTGATTGGAAATCAGATTTGGTTGAATAAGAATTTGCGTGTGAAAAAATTTAGTAATGGCGATGCAATACCTACTACGTCAACACCTACGCAAAATATTACAGCTGAGTCAAGCCCCGTTTATTATTGGGCACCGAATGGAGATCAAGCAAATGTGAACGACTACGGTTTGCTGTACACAAGCTATGTTGCAACCGATAACCGTAATGTTTGTCCTGCAGGATGGCATGTGCCATCGAATGCAGAGTGGAGTACCCTCGCCAATTATCTTGGAGGTACCGGATTAAGTTCAACAGCAGGAGCCAAATTGAAATCAACCGGATTGACTTACTGGAATCATACGAATGGAACGAACACTACCGGCTTTTCTGCAGTAGGAGCAGGTAATAGAGACCAAGCCGGAACATATGGTTTCTTTAAAGTTTATGGAGAACTATGGTCAGCAACGTCTCACGATGCGCTTGAGACAAAAACATTTTATCTCTATAGCGAATTTTCTTTTCCCGATCTATACTGGCGCCCCAAAAGCTCAGGCTTAGCTATTCGTTGCTTAAAAGACTAACCAATTAAATTCAAGTAGGGGAGGTGCGAACTTCCTCTACTTCACTCCAACTTCAAATCTGAATTTTATGAAAAATCTAATCATCGCTACGCCCGACAAATGGATCAATCGCTTGTGGGCTTTCTTCTTTTCATTGAGCATCGGTCTATCATTGATATTGATTGCGACTAACGCCTAACTGCCTATTAAATCAAATGCCATTATGTTTAACAAAGATGAAGTACAACGATTCTCCGGATTTTGGCTACTGGTCTTGTTGCTGAGCGTGGGAATTATCTTGATAGGAGCACTGGCCATTTAAAATTACTTTAATGTATTTGCGTACTTTTAAGTGCCATTTTCAAGGAGAGCTCGGCTAAGTGCCATTTATTATTTTGTTTTACGAATTGTACGAGTTTATGCCCGCAACTTCTTACGTTAGTTGTGGTTTTTTTCACGCTGCCGTGCTTTTGGCTCATATCACTTGTAGCTCAGAAGTCTGCATTTTGAGCTATAATTGAATGTGTGATGAGCTTAATTTCTAATAATAAAGAAAAAGGCTTCCCCGATTTCTCAGGAAAGCCTCTTTAATTTGATTAGATCGTAAACGAATTACTTCTTCACCTCTTCGTATTCGATGTCTTGCGCATCGTTATTGGTGCTTGTGTTTGCATTTGCTCCAGCACCTGCACTGGCTCCGGCATCGGCGCCAGGCTGTGCACCACCTTGTGCATACATCTCTTGCGAAGCCGCAGTCCACGCCGTGTTCAAGCCATTCATGGCAGTGTCAATAGCTGCTAAATCCTGGCTCTTGTGGGCTTCTTTCAATTTTTCTAACGCACCATTGATGGCAGACTTATTTCCATCCGACAGCTTATCGCCAAATTCTTTCAACTGCTTTTCAGTTTGGAAGATCAGCGAGTCGGCCTGATTGATTTTTTCTACTTTTTCTTTTTCTTTCTTATCGTTCTCTGCATTGGCTGCAGCTTCTTGCTTCATCTTTTGGATTTCCGCATCAGTTAATCCGCTCGAAGCTTCGATACGAATCTTTTGTTCTTTGCCGGTGCCTTTATCTTTTGCAGCTACGTGAAGGATACCGTTTGCGTCAATATCAAAGATCACTTCGATTTGAGGCACACCACGAGGAGCAGGTGGAATTCCATCTAAGTGGAAGCGTCCGATCGTGCGGTTGTCGCGGGCCATCGGGCGTTCGCCTTGTAACACGTGGATCTCTACCGAAGGCTGGCTGTCAGATGCAGTTGAGAATACTTCTGATTTCTTTGAAGGAATCGTAGTATTCGACTCGATCAGTTTAGTCATCACACCACCCATGGTTTCGATTCCTAAAGAAAGCGGAGTTACATCCAACAACAACACATCTTTCACTTCACCGGTCAACACACCACCTTGAATAGCAGCACCTACGGCTACTACTTCATCCGGATTTACACCTTTAGAAGGTTTTTTGCCGAAGAATTTTTCTACTTCTTCCTGAATGCGCGGAATACGTGTAGAACCACCCACCAGAATCACTTCATCAATTTGCGATACTGAATAACCTGAATCGGCAATTGCTTTTTTGCAAGGCTCTAATGTGCGTTTAATCAAGTCATCGCTCAATTGTTCAAACTTCGCGCGGCTCAATTTTTTCACTAAGTGTTCGGGCACGCCATCCACGGAAGTGATATATGGCAAGTTGATTTCGGTTTCATTACCGCTGGACAATTCAATCTTCGCTTTTTCAGATGCTTCTTTCAAGCGTTGCAATGCCATCGGGTCTTTGCGCAAGTCGATGTTTTTTTCAGTTTTGAATTCATCGGCGAGCCAGTTCATAATACGCATATCGAAGTCATCACCACCCAGGTGCACATCACCGTTGGTTGATTTTACTTCGAATACGCCATCGCCCAATTCCAAGATAGACACGTCGAATGTACCGCCACCTAAGTCGTACACTGCAATTTTCATGTCTTTGTTTTTCTTATCCAAACCGTATGCTAAAGCAGCGGCAGTAGGCTCGTTGATGATACGCTTCACATCCAAGCCAGCAATTTGTCCGGCTTCTTTGGTTGCCTGACGCTCGGCATCGTTGAAGTACGCAGGCACTGTAATGATCGCTTCAGTTACTGTGGTGCCCAAATAGTCTTCGGCGGTGCTTTTCATTTTCTGCAAAATCATGGCAGAAATTTCCTGAGGCGTATACATTCTGTCGCCAATGCGCACGCGCACGGTGTCATTGTTACCGCTCTCTACTTCGTAGGATACCATTTTTTTCTCGCCCGATACTTCACCAAACTTTTTGCCCATGAAGCGCTTGATCGAAGAAACCGTGTTTTTGGGGTTTGTAATGGCTTGACGCTTGGCAGGATCGCCCACTTTGCGTTCGCCCTTTCCGTTATCCAAAAAGCCAACGATGGAAGGCGTAGTTCTTCTGCCTTCGCTATTTGCAATTACCACGGGCTCGTTGCCTTCCATTACGGCTACGCAGCTGTTGGTAGTGCCTAAGTCAATTCCAATTATCTTTCCCATATTGATTAAGTGTTATTATTTCGGATTTAGCACCACAAAGTCAATGATTATGCCACAGGCGTTTTTCTGCCAAAAAGTGACAGAGTGGCATATAAATTACCGGTAAAATATTAGAATAGGGGCAAATTGGATGTTTTCGGGTTCCTGATCCATGTTGGGCCTCAAGCCCAAGTTTCACTTATTGTTTTTTGGTTTTGTTCGCTTCCAATTCACTAATCAGTTCCTGTGCCTTCTGATATCCTAAAGAATAAGCAGATTTGAGGTTTTTGAGTGCTGATTTTTGCTTCCCTTGCCGAATTAGAATTTTGGCAATTTCATAGTGTGCTCGTGGATTGGATTTATTGGCTTCAATTGCTGATTCGAAAAATTGTAACGCTTCTTGTTCTTTACCTTCGTTGGCTGAAATAATACCTCTTGCAGTTTGAATTTCAGAGAAAGGCAGATGAAGGTTTTGAACATTTTCGGCGCACCTTAAGGCGGCTAAAATTTCTCGATCAGCATCATTATATAATTTTTTCTCAATCATGATACTAACGATCATGACTCTTGCATAAAAGAATTCCGGGGTAATACTTATGTAGCTTCGCAAGTGCATTAAGGCTTGGGTTGTATCTCCCTTCGCAACTAATGAATTGATGGAGTCTCTCAATGCAAGCTGATTAAATGCTCTATAATTTTTAGTGGACAGAAAATGGTTAATGGAAGAAAGGTACTTTCCTGTTTTTTGCAAAGCTTTGGCGTATTCCATAGTGATAGCCTCGTCATTGGGAAAGCGTTTTAAATAAGTGGAAAAGTCTTCTATCGATCCGGCGAAGTTGTTTTGGTTGAATCTTGCAATGCCCCTTAACTTCATCAATTGCAGCGTATCTATTTTTTGTTTGAGGCATTCGTTGATGAGTCCCTCTGCCCGCTCCCATTTTTTACAATTAATAGCGGCCTTAGAGGCGCGAAAAAGGATATCTTTTTTTTCAGGATCTAAAGCCAACGTTTGTTGATAAAATTGATAAGACAAATCATCCTTCCTCACAAGGTCATAATTCAACGCCAAAAGAAGACAACTTAAGGCTGATTGATCTTCTTTTTTGATATCAAGTAAAGTTTCTATTGATTTTTGATGGTCTCCAATAAAAAATAGGCAGAAGCTTTTTCGAATTTTTGAAGCTATCTGATCCTGTAAGCCATAAATATTTAGATATGTATAGGAAGCAGCCATGTGGATATGATTTAACTGCCTATCTGACTTATATTGGCTAGATTGAACAAGTATTCGTAGATCTCTAAATGCCAGATCATAGTTTTCTAACCGAATAAGCAAAAGAGCTCTGTAGTAACGCATCATTGGATTTGACGGGTTAAGCCTTACCAACTTAGTGAAGTCATTAAGACTTTTGCGAGGTTTATCGTTGAAGTTAATGAGGCCACGGAATACTAAAGCAGAGCGATTCAACGAGTCTTTTTCAAGAATTTCATTCAAAAAACGAAGACCCGATGTAGGATCTTTTGATTTCAATATTTCGATGAGGGCAAGCTGAATCTTAGCGTCAGAATAAGTTGCATCTTTTTTCAAACAAGTTGTTAAATATTGTGTCGCAAGTTTGCTGTTTCCTTGTGTCAATGCTATCTCACCTAATAGAAAATAGGTTTCTGGATGAGAAGGTTTAATCTGAATGGCTTCTTCGTAGTAACGAATTGCCTCTTTAAAATTCGATTTCAGACGTTGCACTTTTCCCAACTCCATCGTTATCTCATAATTTTTCTTCAGCATCGAAGCTTTGAGGAAATACTTTTCAGCGCTTACAAAATCACCCGTAATCTTATAACAAATTCCCTGATAGTAAAGAGTTATCCAATTTGTGGAATCGCTTTTTGTGAAATCACTGAAATTCGATAACGCGATATCTATATTTCCTTCTCGCAGATTATTAATCCCTTCATTCAACAGCAATTGCAAAGAGCCATCCATATTCCAATCGGGAATGACTTCTGTGTATAAATAGAAACGCTCAAGTTGAATTTGATTATTTGAACCTTGATTGCCAGACTGAGAGAATGAGTTGTACCCAACACCTACAAAAAGTATAAAAGCTAAAAATCGCATGCGGTAGTTCTAATCGTTGTTCGTAAATTTGCAGATAATAGTAAAGAAATTCAATTGAAATAAATTTTCCATGGCTGGCACCCTCACCTCTGTTTCGTCGAAAAGTAAAATCAATCTCTCCAACAAGAAATTTGCCATTGTGGTGGCGGAATGGAACGATGAAATTACTGAGCCTCTTTACGAGGGTGCTTTGCAAGCATTGTTAAAGATGGGTGCCAAGAAGAAGAACATCGTTCGCCAAAGTGTGCCGGGCAGTTTTGAATTACCACTGGCTGCACAATGGATGGCCGAGCGAAAAGACATCAGTGCTGTGATCTGCCTGGGTTGTGTCATTCAGGGCGACACCCCACATTTTGATTACGTATGTCAGGGTGTAACGTATGGCATTATGAAGGTAATGCTGAAAACAAATAAGCCGGTAGCGTTTGGTGTACTTACTACCCTCACTAAAAAACAAGCCCTCGAGCGGGCTGGTGGTAAGCTGGGCAACAAAGGCGAAGAGGCTGCGGTGACAGTGGTGAAGATGTTGGAATTGAAGTAACTATCGAAGGTGTGATTATTTGCTTTTTCATTCTCACCTAAAAATCTTTGCCTTAACATTCCGGTAGTAGAGCCTTAATTTTCTATTAATACTAAGGTCATATTGTTTGGTTTCTTTTGCGATTGCATCTAAAACCAAACTATGAGAAAAATTCTACTCTTAACTTATTTATTCCTTGCCATGATTTCGTTGGCCATTGGCCAACCACGAAACATTATGGTTTATCGTGTGGGCGATGGCACAGCCGCTTTATCAGGTGCGGCGACTGCATCTTTCTTAGATGAGTATTCGCCAACAGGCACCTTGATTCGAACCATCGCATTGCCAACATCGGCAAGTGGCGCTAATGCAGCATTGACAAATAGCGGAACGGCCACTTCAGAGGGTTCTTTGAGTTTATCTCCGAATCGTTATTTTTTAAGTTTTGCAGGTTATGATGCAGCACCCGGAACGGCAAGTATCACATCTTCTACCAGTGCGACAGTAAATCGTGTGATAGGTTTCATAACGAGTCCAGGTGTTGTAAACACAACTACTCGCCTAAGCGATGCTTACAATGCAAATAATATCAGAGGTGCAGTTACCGATAACGGAACTAGATTCTGGACCTCAGGCCCATCCACCGGATCACGTTACGCAACACTGGGCGCAACCACCAGCACTCAACTAAGTACATCATTGACAAATACGCGTGTTGTAAATATTATAGATGGACAATTGTATGTGTCGTCCGCATCAGGCACCTATTTTGGTATTAGCACAATTGGTTCAGGGTTGCCAACTGCATCCGGACAAACAGTTACCGTTCTTCCCGGTTTTCCTACTGCAACCGGCCCAAGCTCGTATGGCTTTGTGGCTTTTGATCTAAACCCAATCATAGCAGGTGTTGATGTTATCTATGTTGCAGATGATCGAACAAGCGGTGGCAACGGTGGAATTCAACGCTGGAACTTTGATGGCACAACTTGGTCTCTGGCATATACACTTAGCCCTTCGTTAACTACTGGAATACGCGGATTGACCGGTTCATTGCAAGGAACAGAACCTGTTCTTTATGGAATTACAACCACCAGCGCAATCGTAACAGTAACTGACACTGGTGCAGGCTCCGTGTTTACTACGCTTCTTGCGAATGCGCCAACAAATACTGTTTATCGCGGAATTGCTTTTTCTCCAGATTCTTTCCCAGCAGTATCTTTATCAGTAAGTGCAAATATTGGAACAGAAGCAGCCGCGAGTGCTATAACGGTTACTGCTACTGCTTCTAAACCGGTAATTGGAAATCAGACAGTAGATGTTGCTGTTTCTGGTGCTGGTATTGATGCAAACGACTACACCTTAACAAATACATCAATCACTATTTTAGATGGCCAAACAACCGGTTCGGTAACGTTGACCGTCTTGGATGACGCTGCACAAGAATGTGCTGAAAAGGCTACGCTAACAATTAGTAATCCATCTGCTTATTTGTCATTGGGCACAACGACTTCTCAAACAATTGAAATCACCGACAATGAGGTAGCGGTTCGCACGGTAAATCTTACCTTCAATTCTTTAACTAGTTCAGAAGCGGCTTCATCGGTAATCACGCTAACTGCTACCGCATCAGGTGCAGTATTTGGCGACCAGACTATAGCTGTTGGCGTCACTGGTAATGGGATTACTTCTGCCGACTATAATTTAAGTAATACGTCTATCACTATCTTGAATGGCCAAACAACCGGCACAGCAACATTTACAAGTGTAAACGACAATGACTTAGAAGGTTTAGAAATAGCGCGTATCTCCTTTTCCACTTCATCTTCGTGTATAACAATTGGATCCCCGTTTACAGACTTTTTTATTTTTGATAATGATTTTGCTGCTGCACCAACAGCAAATAATGAGATTCAATTAAGTTTTGTTTCCAGTTACCTGAATGTAGGACCCAACCCTGGAAACTCAGCAGAAATTTCTGCGTACGATCCAATTTCAAAGAGATTGTTTATCGTCAATTCGCTTGGCAGAAAAATGAATATCATTGACTTTTCCGATCCGGCTGCAATGTCAAACATTGCTACAATCGACATTTCAACTTATGGAGGAATTAATAGTGTTGCTGTAAAGAATGGAGTAGTTGTTGCGGCCATCGAAGCCACCAACCTAACCGATAATGGCAGCGTGTTATTTTTTGATAAAGATGGCAATGTGCTAAAGCAGGTTTCGGTAGGTGCTATGCCGGATATGATCACATTTAGCCCAAATGGCAATTTGGTTTTGACGGCCAACGAAGGTGAGCCAAACGATGCATACTCGGTTGACCCGGAAGGAACTGTGAGTATCATCGACATTTCTGGTGGCATAGCTAATTTATCACAAGCGAATGTCTCGAATGTAAACTTCAACGCGTATGATGCTCAACTTACTGCTTTGCGCGCACAGGGTGTTCGTATTTACGGACTCAATGCCACCGTATCAAAGGATTTTGAGCCGGAGTATATTGCTTTTTCTCCTGATGGAAGCACAGCGTATGTAACCCTTCAGGAAAATAATGCAATTGCTGTTTTAGATATTGCTACAAAAACATTTACAGCCATTCGACCATTAGGCTTAAAAGATCACAGCCTTTTGAAGAATGGATTAGATGCATCGGATAGCCCCGGTGGATTAGCGAATGTTAATATTACAAACCTTCCAATCAAAGGCATGTATCAACCCGATGCGATTGCCGGATTTAGTGTTGGTGGAATCAATTATTTGGTGACAGCCAATGAAGGTGACTCACGCGCTTATAGTTCATTTAATGAAGAAATTAGAGTTGGTTCAGCAAGTTATCCACTTGACCCTACTGTATTTCCGAATGCAGCGTTCCTAAAAAATAATGCCATCCTTGGTCGTTTGCAATTAACGAATAAGACGGGAGATACAGATGGCGATGGAGACTTTGATGAAATCCATGCACTCGGTGCTCGCTCCTTCTCTATTTGGAAACCAACTCCAACAGGCATGGAACAAATTTTTGACAGTGGTGATCAATTTGAAAGAATTACATTCGCTAATTCAACGTATGGAAGTATTTTTAACGCAAGTCATGATAACGTTTCCCCTAAGAATCGAAGCGATAATAAAGGACCAGAGCCGGAAGGAGTTTCTATTTCAACCTTGAACGGTAAAATTTATGCATTCATCGCTTTAGAGCGAATTGGTGGTGTTATGGTTTACAATATTACAGACCCAGCTAATCCTGTTTTTGTGCAATGGGCCAACAATCGCAGTACAACTACTGCAGGTGTAGGCGATCTTGGCTCAGAGGGTATTTTCTTCATCAAAGCAGAAGATAGCCCTAACGGACTTCCTTTGGTAGTGGTATCGAATGAGGTGAGCAGTACAATATCTGTTTATTCAATTGGTGGAGGAACGGTTCCTTCTGCAGCACCTACTAACTTATCTGCAGCTACCGCCACCGCGCCAGTGAAAGTAAATCTTAATTGGGTGGATAATGCTACCAACGAAACAGGCTATTTGGTGAAGCGATCGACATCTGAAAACGCAGGATTTGTAACCATCGCAACAGTTGCTGCGAATGCAACTTCCTATTCTGATGCAACGGTGTTAGAAAATACAACGTATTACTATCAAGTGTTTGCATTTAATGATTTTGGTGTATCTGCAACAAGCAATACAGCTAATGCACTAATCGTTTCGGCACCCGTTGCCAATGCAGCATCAAGTATTACTACGAATGGGTTGACAGCCAATTGGGCATCTGTAGCCGGGGCAACTGGTTATCAAATCGATGTTTCTGCTGATAACTTTACCACGTTTGTAACGAACTACAATTCAAAATCTGTAACCGGCAATTCGGAAGCAGTTACCGGATTGTCACCGGGCGTTGAATATAAATATCGTGTGAGAGCAGTGAATGGAACCACCGTTTCACTATCGTCTAATGTTATATCGGCAACTACTTTAAAGCAAGATCAGACGATTACGTTTACAACACCAGCCGACAAAGTAGTAGGAGATGCGGCCTTTACATTAACAGCCACAGCTACTTCTGGACTGACTGTTGCATTTTCAACAACTTCTGATAAAGTCACGCTAAGCGGCAATCAAGTTACGATTGTAAAGGCCGGCAGAGCATCCATTACTGCAAATCAGGCTGGTAATTCAGCTTATAATGCAGCTCCCGCTGTCGAAAAAAGTTTCTGCATTAAACCTGCAAAGCCTACCATTGGAATTCAGAACGTAAATACGGAAGCGCCTACTTTAACTTCTACCGCAAGCCAAGGCAATCAGTGGTTTTTAAATGGTAGCGCTATTTCGGGTGCCACCAATGCAACATTGATTGCAACCACACCGGGTGTTTACAAAGTTCAAGTAAAAGTGGATGATTGTGTAGGCGATTTTTCTACCGATTTCGCATTGATCGTAACCGGTGATTTACCTACTTCTGCTGAAATAACCCTTTACCCCAATCCGGTAGAGAACTATTTGCAGATAGATGGAATTAAAGATGTGGTGACCACACAACTGGTAGATGTAACAGGCCGTGAGGTGTCGCTTGTACTCGAGCGAAATTCAGGTGGTTACACAGCAGATGTACGCGATTTGCCAAGTGGATTATACGTTCTTCGCCTCATCAATGCTACTGCTCACTATCAATTGAAGTTTGTAAAAAAATAAAACCTAACCAAATACAACCATGAATTCAAGACATAGAAAGTTGATACTCGCGATTGGTATACCAGTTGCTTTGTTCGGCTTGTTGATAAATTTCTCAGGATGCTCTGATGATAAAAAAATATCACGTAAAGATGAGGTTACGGCAGCCCTCACATCCGGAGTGTGGAAGGTAAAGACAGTAACGGTTGATGCAGTAGATAAAACAACAACCTATAAAGACTTGACCTTAACTTTTACCACAACGGCATTTACATCCACCAATGGTGCTGCCATTTGGCCTGCGAGTGGTACGTATACTTTTACCGATGGAAATGCCACTGCTATCAAGAGAAATGATAACCTTGAAATTCAAATTCAAGAAGCTACCACCACATCGCTTAAACTTGGATTGAATTGGACGAAAACAACTTTGGGATCAGGCAGAGTTGAGTCGGTAAGCGGAACGCACGTTTTCAGTTTTACAAAGTAGGATTTCACTTTTCAACAAAAAAAAGGCAAGCTCAATTCGAGCTTGCTTTTTTTTGTTCATAACCCCTCTAACAAACTGCCTGCGTATAGGATATGTTTAAAGAATACGTGTTAAGACTCCGAAGGAGTCTCTTGAAAACGATTTATTAGTCAGGTGGCTCCGATGGAGCCAAATTCATTCAGGTTGATTTTCTATAGACAGTAGGCTCCTCCGGAGCCTTAATCAATGCCCAATGGTTTAACCCAAATGATCATTAAGATAGAGAGTTGGTCAATTGACTGATGAATCCTTAGGATTGTCGGGGTTTAACCATAACAATGCTCAAGGTACCCTTAGCTGTCGTCAAATGATGCAATAGGAATTTCAATTGCGTGATTACGATTAAATGTGCCAGCCCCGTCGGGGCTGCCTGCGTATAGGATATGTTTAAAGAATACGTGACAGGACTCCTAAGGAGTCTCCTGAAAACGATTTATTAGTCAGGTGGCTCCCGATGGAGCCAAATTCAATCAGGTTGATTTTCTATAGACAGTATGCTCCTCCGGAGCCTTAATCAATGCCCTATGTTTTAACCTAAATGATCATTAAGAATATAGAGTTGGTTAATTAACTGACGAATCCTTCTGATTGTCGGGGTTTAACCTTAACAATACCGACGGTACCGTCAGTATTCGTCAAATGATGCAATAGGAATTTCTATTGCGTGATTACGATTAAATGTGCCAGCCCCATCGGGGCTGCCTGCGTATAGGATACGTTTAAAGAATACTTGTTAGGACTCCAAAGGAGTCACCTGAAAACGATCTATAATTTCAGGTGGCTCCGATGGAGCCAAATTCATTCAGGTCGATTTTCTATAGACAGGATGCTCCTTCGGAGCCCTAATCAATACCCGATGGTTTAACCCAACATATCGTTAAGAATATAGATTTGGTCAATTAACTGACGAATCCATTCTATTGCATCATTACGGCTTAAACAACCTCAATCTTTTTTGATAAACCGTATTTGATAAACCGTGTTGGCTTGACGTATTTTCAGTAAATAAATTCCTTCCGTAAAACTTTCGATGTTCAATTGATGCTCCTTATTCGCTTTCTCTAATGGCGCCTTTATTTCTCTTCCCAGCAAATCAACTACAACACATTCATTTGCCTCTGTTTCCAAGCCGGTAATGTATAGGTGTTTACCGGCGGTTGGATTCGGGTAAACCGAAATGTTTGCCGTGGTTGTCAAATCACCTGTAATGACAATTGGGGTTTCATTCGAAAATTCGCTCACACACGTCTCGATGGTAACCTGAGTTTTAAACGTACCTGCAACTGAAGTAGTATAATTGCTATTGATAGCACCTTCAATGATCGTACCATTCAAGAACCATTGATTTCCGGTAACGGCATCTGAAGAAAGTGTAGCAGTACCGGAGCCAAAAGACACCGTTACGATTGGCTTAGCTGGCTTAATGCAAAATTCTCTCGTCACAGTCTCTGATGCCAAATAGTTTTCATTCCCCGATTGTGTGGCGGTAATACTCGCCTTACCAGCATTCGCAATTGAAACTTGACTTCCATTGACGGTAACTTTTGAGTTAGGTGCAAATGAAACAACAAGCCCTGAAGTGGATGAAGCAGAAATGCTAAACGGCAAATCGCCAATTGTTTTATCGGTAATGGCTACGAATGTAATAACCTGATTGGCTTTATTGATAATAAGACTTTGAGCCACGTCAGTAGCGGCGAGATAATTTGTATCTCCTGCTTGCTTCGCGCTGATGGTTACAGTTCCAGCTTTTAAGATTGTAACATTACTTCCTGTGATTGAAGCAATGGTTGGATCGGAGCTGACGAAAGTAATTGGCAGCCCGGATGTTGAAGATGCAGAAAGAGCAAAAGGAGCATCGCCAAATTTTTTCGTTGGTAATGGATTAAAAGTAATGACTTGATTCGCTTTAACAGAAAAATCAAACCGAGCGGTGACTGGTAAATGATCGGACGTGGTATTCACATAATTAGAAATGATTGACCGCACATCTTCTATATTAATTGAGTTTGTCAAATAGGAAGTAGACAATTCGTTTGATGTTATGATATGATCTAAAAAACTGCTGGAGTTAGGAAAACTAACTCCTCCATTTTGACTTAATGCATAGGTCAATGAATTGAAATTAGCTGTGTTATCTACAAAAACTTTATAGCTTGATTCTAATCCTGAAGCAATAGAATTGTCTACATCGTCATTATAATCGCCCAGTAAAATGATGTTATCATTTGGATAGTTTGCCGCTAACGAATCGTGAAGCACTTTTACATCATACTTTCTACGGTTATAGTCAGCAACCGCTGAACCGGATTTAGAATGAATATTAACCACTCTGATTCGTTTTTTTAATCCATCAATAGTTACATCAAATGTAGCCATCAAGGGCAATCGGCCAGATGACCAAAAGCTGGAAGGGGTGGTAGGATAACTTGGTAGCAACGCATTATTACCTGCTCGCACTTCATCATAAAGTTGAGAGAACATGACCCGAGTGCTAATCAATTGCACTGTAGAAGTATTGTAAATAAATCCAACTTTTTGAGGAGGGAAATTAGGGTCTGCCGGATCGAAAGAGTAAGACCATTTAGTGGATAAAATACCATTGTACCCTGGCAATTTACTAATCAATTCATTGAATGCTGCATCATCTGCAACTTCCTGCACTCCATAAATGTCGGCGTTGATACCACTCAACACAGTGGTTACATTGTTTACTTGCAAAGCGTCATCTGTCGGGCCAAACTCTACTCCATCTGTGCCCTTCACATCAGTTCCGAAAAATTCCAGATTATACGTTGCAATGTCAAATGTTTCAGCTTTGGGATAGGAACTGCCCGAAACTTTCCCAAACGATGTATCAAGTCCGGTGCCTTTAAAATTGATAGCGCCTTCCCATTTTAATTGTTTTGCAGTGGGCGAAAATCGTACAAAAATTGTTTTGCTCAATGCGGCCACATTACTTGATACGAGTACGCTGGCAGAAAAAGTAACGTTATCGGTCGACAATTCAAACCCGTTCGGAGCACTAACAGTAACATCTCCATATCCGATGGATGTAAAGGAAAAACTTTTCGAAGTAGAAGCAATTCCCGATTTTACTTCACCAAATAGATAGTTGATTGCTGGTACATCAATATAACTAGCTACATCTTCCAGGCTCCAATCATCGAATGTCCATCGAGAGGCTGCTGTCGTATTCGAAGTGTAGATGACAGCCACATACATGGATTGTTTGGGGAGAATGATGTTAGCCGATTTAGTCCACAGCGAAGAGTTAGACGCTGGGAATTTTCCGTCTATCGTAACCCAAGTAGCATTCGCAGGATCTCCAGTTCCATTGTAGTCGGTTGAATATTTTAGCTGTAAGCCATCTCCCGCGAAAGCGGAAATTGTCCAAAAAGAAAGTGCGGGATAATTTACAAAGCCGGTTAAATCCAATAATGGTGAAATCAACCAATCTTCATTGTTTTGCGAACCGGAGGCGAAGCCATTTATCTGAACACCTTTGTCTGGCGTGCCGGCATTACATCCCGTAAGGCAACTTCTACCAAAATTGGTCGATGCCCACACTTGTGCTCCTACTTTATTGAATTGCGTCCAACCACTATTGCTCAAAAAGGCCGGGTCATTAAAGTTTTGTTGAAAAGGATCAATAGCTGTTGCCGATAATGAAATCAGTTTATCGCTGGCGCCTGTAGATGCGTTAGTGATCGTTCCTATTTGGGTTCCTACGTTTCCACTTGGATTAAATTTTACATAAATAGTTTGAGGTGAGCTAAACAGCGACTTATTGATTGATAGCGTAGAAGTGTAGTTCGAATTGTCAATCGAAACGAGAAAATTTCCAGACACTGAAATTGATACATCATTGGTTAAATCACTTGCAGAAAGAGTGTAGGATTGATTCGCAGATTGCTTGGATTTCGCGGTAAAGCCATCAAAGGTGATGCTAGTTTTGGAAGTGTTGATGAGCGGAGTAGTAGATGTGGTGGTGGTTACATCTATTTTTGTTGGCAGAGTTTGTAAGTTCGAAGAAGCATCTTCGGCAACTACATAAATATCATAACTGGTTCCTGCAGATAAGCTCGTGATTGTTTTTGTTGCCGTAGAAGAAGCGGCACTTACTGCTAATGAGCCACTCAGCGAAACAGTTGAGCCACTTTCATCTTTCCCCAATTTAACTTGGGCTGCCGATGGTGCTAGTGCGGCATCGGCTAACACAACATAGTAGATAGTGCCAGGCTCATCGAGTTGAATTTGTAAATCAAACTGACTTTGAAAAATAGATGAAGTAGATGGAAAACCACTTATGAAGACAGGTGGGGTTACGTCTGCAGCTAATGGTTCCGCACTCGCAGATGAGTTTTGAGGCTCAGGCGTGCGCGAAATGAAATCAGCCAGGTTGTTATTGCTATCAAACCCATTTCCAAGTAAAGCATCTGCCCCCGATGAAATCATACTACTTGCGGTAGAAGTTTCATTTGCTTTGCGCTCCATCGAAGTTGTATTGGTAAGTGCCGGTGCTACCGTTCCCTCAAATCCATTGGCAGTTCCAAATCCGACCAGATCAACCAAATTCCCGCCCGAAGGATTTGACCCGGTTAATGCGGTGGTACTATTGCAAAGAGCTACTTTCCCGTTCGTACCACTCAAAGCCAGAGTACCAATAACATCTGGCGTGGGTAAATTCACGGTTCCACCTGCTCCTTGTGCTTGTTGAATCAGGTAAAAGCCTTTAGCGGCAATGGAGCCAGAAAGGTTGGTTACTTGCCAACTGGTGCCAGTGGCAGATGCGTATTGAACACTCCAACCCGCTAGACTGATAGGATTACTGGTAGGATTATAAAGCTCAATAAAGTCATTTTTTAAGGTCGCGCCTGTGTTTCCACCACCACCATACACTTCACTAATCACCACTTGTTGTGAAAACCCTGTAAGGCTGATGGACCAAAATCCAACAAACAGGACACTGAATAAAATTTTGATCATATTTTGAGGGGTATGTTTAATCCGCAAAAGTAGGTAATTACAATCCCGCAATCTAAAAACTAGAGTTATGAGTTCGTTAAATAAATGAGTTTGGTCATTGATAAAATCCGATCTCAAGCATTTGACCTAAATTTTTGGTTATTTTGAGCTTAATTTTTCATTCGATGTTTCAAAAAGTAATCGATCAGTTCTCTCGTTTTTTCGTAGGCGGACTGTTTATTTTTTCGGGTCTGATTAAACTGAACGACCCTATAGGCACACAAATCAAAATGGAAGAATACTTTGAAGTATTCGCACAAGACTTCGGTTCTTTCTTTCATTATTTCATACCATGGTCACTTGAGATCGGTATGATCATGATCATTTTGGAATTGGCCATTGGGGTGGCCATACTTATCTACTGGCGCATGAACCTGACCACATGGGTGCTGTTGGGTCTGATGCTTTTCTTTACATTCCTCACGTTCTACTCTGCTTATTTCAACAAAGTAACGGATTGTGGTTGCTTTGGCGATGCCATTAAGTTAACCCCGTGGGAGTCTTTCAAAAAAGATGTAGTGCTCATGGTTTTTGTGTTACATCTATTCTGGTATCGTAAAAAGTATGTGCCGGTGTTACGCACGCGCGAGGGACATGCCATTGTATTGTTCACTGTGGTGCTTTGCACTTTTTTAGGTGTGTACGCCATTCGTCATTTACCCTTCATCGATTTCAGGGCTTACCGGATTGGAAATGTAATTCCACAACAAATGATTGCAACCGAGCAACCGATCATCGAATATGTTTTTCAAAAGGATGGAAAAGAAATTGCGTCCGATAAGTACTTGACCGATCCGGGTTACACCTATGTTTCGTCGCGCGTGTTGAATGAAGATAAAATCAAACCAAAAATAACCGACTACGCTGTCTCCAGCCCCGAAGGTGAAGACAAAACCCAATATACATTTCAAGGAAACCGATTGATCATTGTGATGTATGATGTGCTGAAAGCCTCAACGCAGGATATCGAAGCAATCCGCAAATTGACGCAAGACCTGGAAGGCAAAGTAGATTGTTTTGTTTTAACTTCATCCAGCGCAGAAATGATGGAAGCCTTTCGTCATCAACATCAACTGGCCGTGCCCTATTATTTTGCCGATGCTACGGTCCTTAAAACCATCATTCGATCAAACCCAGGAATTGCCTTGTGGAAAGAGGGAAAGGTGCTTGGGAACTGGCATCATCATGACACCCCCACGTCTGCTGAAATTTTGGAGTTGATTAAATGAAAATTTTTCTAATCGGGCTACCGGGCTCCGGCAAGACCACGTTGGGCAAACAAGCAGCCAGTCAGTTGTCCATTCCATTTGTTGATTTAGATGCTGCGATTGAAAAAGTCGAGCAGCGCAGTATTCCTGAAATATTTAAGCAGTCCGGTGAAAATTATTTTAGGCAGCTAGAGTCTGAACTACTCAAGAAGTGGGCCGCGTCATCTACCGATTTTCTGATGGCTACCGGTGGTGGTGCTCCTTGTTTTTTCGACAACATGCAAATCATGAATGAACATGGGCTCACTTTTTTTTTAGATGTGCCCCCCATGGAAATCGCGCAGCGCATCGCGGCTTCCAACAAGCCAGATCGTCCTCTTTTTAATTCAATGGATTTTGATGTACTAAAGGATCAGATTGAAACTTTGCGTAGCCGCCGGATTTCTTTTTACAAGCAGGCACAGCAAACTTTGGCAGGCCGAGGAATTCAATCGCAGCAATTAGTGGATCTGATCAAAAAGGGAATCCAACCGTGAACACAACTGATGAGTTGGTAATCGAATTTTTTACAATGGGTGTTTTTTCCCAAGGCACCGGATAGGGTCGGTAGGTTCCGCTGGTTTGTGCAATAACTACGCCGGCATCAATATAAAATTTTTGTGTTCGGTAGCCACCTCCCAAGGTAAAGCTGTTGATGTCGCCCACTGTACTTTTTCGAAAACTAGAACTTGGGTCGGGCATGGAACTGTAGCCAGCACGAGCGCGAAAATTTTTAATGCGATATTCGGCACCCACTCTAATATTGAAAACAGATTTATAGGCAGATTTAATTCCGCTATTGGCATCGTCAAAAGAAACGCCGTCGGTCGCCGAGTTGTAAGACGATCCTCCGTAGTTGATGTATTCCAAATCGGCAGAAACAAACCCTCTTTTCGCCAGTAGAAACGTGATGCCTCCATTAAATTTCCAAGGTGTGCTGAGGGTGTAATTGGTAGTGAGTTCTTCGGTGGAAGCACTCTCATTATTCAACTTCACAAATTTTGTATTGTCGGTAGGGCTGAGATAGTAGGTGTAATTTTTCCAAACCGTGCTCATGTCCCCAATGTACGTATCGGAGAGTGTGTAAAAAGTAGGCGTGCTGATGGCAAGGCCAATCTGCGCATAGTCTATAGGTTTATAAATCGTTCCGATGGTCAAATTAAAACCCGAACCGGTGATGTCAAGACTTTCAGTCAGGTTTAAACTGGCCAGCGGGCCTGAATCAAATTTTTCTTTGTAGGATTTACGGCTAGAGTAGCGCAGACTTGCAATTCCTAAACTAGCACCCAGATAAAATTTATCTTGTACGTTGATGCCATAGCCTACGTTGATTTGATTCTGACCTCCTGAAGTTTGCACACTTTCACTTTGCGTGGGCACACCATTGCGGTAGTAGGGCAGTTGGGTGGCATCTGTAAAATAAGCGTTCGGATTGCCGCCCACTTTGTTGATACTGGAATCGCCAATCAGAAAATTTTGATACGCCAACCAGGTAGGGGTAAGGTACTGATCGCCTGAATTGCTGAATTGACTGCTATTTTGCCCATTGGCAGTAACAATAAATGCATTGATGATGGAACTGTATGGGTTGGTGCCGCGGTAGTTAAAGGATGAATTGAAATCGTTAATGCGATTCAATGAAATGGCAAAATTGCCACTGATCACTGAGTTGCTCTCGCCACTGAAATCGTTGTGGAATACCACGCTGATACCCGGCAGTGTGAAGTTCGTCTGCGAAGTGCTTTGATTGGCTATCAGGCTGTCGCCCAGCAAAAAATCAGATGATACATTAGAGAAGTTCAGCGATGGGCTTACGGTAAATTCATTGCGGTTAAAAAAACCTAACCCCGCCGGATTGGAATATGCCGAACTATAGTCGCCACCCAAGCTTGTTTGCGCTCCGCCAATTCCTTTGATCCGGGCGCTACCACCGGGATTGGTACGACTGAAAATGAGAGCAGACTGTACATAACTTTGCGCGTAAATCTGCGATGCGAAAAGCATGAGAAATCCACTCAGCAAATGCCGATAGTTCCGTGTCATCCTGTTAAATCAAAAAGTTAGGTTCTCGCGGGAAATTAATCTCTGCCTCTTCTGCCGCCACTGCTTCCGCTTCCGCCACCACCAAAGCCACCGCCACGGTTGCCGCCACCGTTACCCATGGTTGTATTTCTGAAGCCACCGTCATTGCCCCAGCTTGAGTTTGGATTCGTCCATGTGTTTTGACGTCCGTTTGGATTGCCGGTGTTATTTCCCCATGAACCTCTGTCAGGAGTTGTAGAAGATACATTTTGTCTCCAGCTTCGGTCATAATACTGAGCACCCGTGTTAGGATTAGATGAGCTCTGACGAGACTGATAGTACGCAGCGTTGGTCTCTCCCCACGTAGGGCGGGCAGCAGGTCGGCTTTCGTTTATCACGACTACAGTTGGATAGTGTGAATAGCCACCGTAAGGGCCATAGAAAGAATTACCCCAGCCATTGTAGAAGGACCCCATTCCATAATAATTTCCATAATAATTGTTATAAAAAGGGCTACCAAATCCATTGCCATAGAAATTACCAAAGCCGAAAGAAAGACCTGATTGATAGAATCCGTTGCCATAACCATAACCGTAGTATGGGTTCATCATTCCAAAACTGTTGTAAGGATTCATGCCGTATCCATAATTGTTATATGGGTAATATGATGAATTGTAATTGGTATACGCACTGTTACCACATGATCCGCAATTGTTCACCAACCGTTGGTTAACACTTACCGGCATATAATTGGGTGAAAAGAAACTAGCCACCGTTGCAGATGATCCGCTTGTTTTGGAGCCTGCCACGTATTCCGGATTTACATTTCGTGCAGAATAACTATCGGTAGGGTTAATCACACTGGCCGTTTCGCTTTCTGTTACTCTTTGGGCACTTTCATATGATAGCGCAACTTTTCGCGAAGCGTTTAAGGTGGCTCTGTCTTTCGATGTAAAATACATATCATCCAACTCTTCGGTGCTTTGTGCCATCGCGCAAACACTTGCTGCCATAGACAGTAAGGTTAAGAATGCTACTTTCGTTTTCATAGTCAATGTATTTAATAACCAATGATACTAACGTAAATCTACCATTTTTAGGTATGTCTTTACAACATTTAGGATACAAGAAAGGTGCCATCATTCAAAATTTGAATTGAAAACCTGCCAATCCTTCCAATAACCCTATATTTGCCTTTCGTTTACGCAAGAATTTGACATAAAAAAATGGGAAAGGAGATTACAAGCCGGGAGGCAGATTATTCACAATGGTATATTGACCTGGTAAAGAAGGCCGATTTGGCAGAAAATTCAGAGGTGCGGGGTTGTATGGTGATAAAGCCTTATGGCTACAGTATTTGGGAAAAAATGCAGCAGGCTTTGGACAAAATGTTCAAAGATACCGGCCACGTCAATGCCTATTTTCCCCTGTTTGTGCCCAAAAGCATGTTTGAGGCCGAAGAGAAAAATGCGGAAGGCTTTGCCAAAGAGTGTGCCATTGTTACCCATTATCGGTTAAAAAATGACCCCAACCGCCCCGGCAAGCTCATGGTAGACCCCGAAGCGAAACTGGAAGAGGAACTGGTCGTGCGGCCCACCAGTGAGGCTATCATCTGGAGTACCTACAAAAAATGGATTCAATCGTATCGCGATTTGCCTTTGCTAATTAACCAATGGGCCAACGTGGTGCGATGGGAAATGCGAACACGCCTGTTTTTGCGCACGGCAGAATTTTTATGGCAGGAAGGCCACACGGCCCACGCTACAGCTGCCGAAGCGGTAGCAGAAACCAAACAAATGCTGGATGTGTATGCAGAGTTTGCCGAAACATTTATGGCGATGCCGGTCATCAAAGGAAGAAAGTCGGAGGGCGAGCGCTTTCCGGGTGCTGTAGATACCTATTGCATCGAAGCGATGATGCAAGATGGCAAGGCTTTGCAAGCGGGTACTTCGCATTTTTTAGGACAAAACTTTGCCGATGCGTTTAATGTACAGTTTACCAACAAAGAGGGAAAACTTGAAAAAGTGTGGGGTACCTCATGGGGTGTGAGCACACGCTTGATGGGCGCTTTGATCATGGCACATTCGGATGATGATGGATTAATCATACCCCCAAAGTTGGCACCGATACATGTGGTGATTATTCCTATTTTCAAAAGTGAGGAAGAGTTGAATAAAGTTTCCGTAAAAGCGGAAGAGATTGCGAAAGAACTGCGAAAGCAAGGGCTGTCAGTAAAATTTGATAACCGCGATACCCTGAAGCCGGGCTTTAAGTTTGCCGAATATGAATTGAAAGGAGTGCCTGTGCGCATAGCCATTGGCCCCCGTGATTTGGAAAACGGAACAGTGGAAGTGGCGCGCAGAGATACCAAAGAAAAGAAAGTGATGCACATGGATGCCGTAGTGGCTGAGATGCCTGCTTTGCTGGATTCCATTCAACAAACCATTTACGATCGAGCCCTTAAGTTCCGAAATGAAAAAATAACAAAAGTCGATTCGTACGAAGAATTGAAGCGCGTGTTGGATGACAAAGGGGGCTTTGTTTCTGCACATTGGGATGGCACCGCAGAAACCGAAGGCCGCATCAAAGATGAAACCAAGGCGACTATTCGCTGCATTCCATTGGATGCTGTTGAAGAAGAAGGGGTTTGTATTTATTCAGGCAAACCTTCGAAGCAGCGCGTATTATTTGCGCGGGCGTATTAAGATTTTGAGATGTTTTTGCGTACAGAACCGAGTTCATTTAATTGTAGTAACTTTAGAGCTTTCAAATTTGGTAGCTTAAATAAGTAGCAAAATAAGAATGGCAGATTGGTCAATCGTTTTATCACTCATTACATTGGGCCTACTATTGGTGGTGGTAGAAATTGTCTTTATTCCGGGAACAACGGTAGTAGGTTTAGTAGGATTTATATTTTTAATTATTGGCGTAGGCCTTAGTTTTAAATATTTTGGTGGAGAAGTGGGATGGATCATCTTGGCGAGTACTTCGGTAACTTGTGGAGGCATGCTCTATTTTTCATTTAACACAAACACATGGAGTCGATTTTCATTAAAATCTGCCATCAACAGCAAGGTTAATGAAGGAGAAATCGAGAAGTTTGCCATTGGAATGGAAGGGCAAACTGTTTCAGCACTTCGCCCAATTGGGAAGGCAGAACTAAACAACCAAATGGTGGAAGTGAGAACGAATGGAGATTATCTGGACAGTGGCAGTAAAATTCGAATTATTAAAATAGTTTCAAATCAAATAATCGTAGAACCAATCAACTAAAATTTACCTATGGAATTATCATTTATTTTAACCGTGTTCGTCATTATCATTCTGTTTTTCATGTTTACCTACTTTGTGCCGGTAGGTTTATGGATAACGGCGATTTTTTCAGGAGTTCGCGTAAGCATTGGCCAATTGATTGGAATGCGTTTGCGTAAAATTCCACCTTCCATTATCGTTAACTCATTGATCACCGCTACCAAAGCGGGCATTGCATTAACACCAAGTGATTTGGAAACCCACTATTTAGCAGGTGGCGATGTGCCAAATGTTATCAAAGCATTGATTTCTGCCGATAAGGCAAATATCAGTTTAACGTTCAAGCAAGCAACTGCCATTGACTTGGCTGGTCGCAATGTGTTTGAAGCTGTGCAGATTTCGGTGAATCCTAAAGTGATCAATACACCAAAAGTTGCTGCGGTAGCTGCGGATGGTATTCAATTGATTGCTATTGCCAGAGTAACCGTTCGTGCCAGCTTAGCGCAATTAGTGGGTGGTGCCGGTGAAGAAACTATTTTGGCTCGTGTGGGTGAAGGTATTGTAACAAGCATTGGTCAGGCCGCATCACACAAGGAAGTGTTGGCTAACCCTGATAAAATTTCTAAACTGGTTTTATCACGTGGATTGGATGCAGGTACTGCGTTTGAAATCTTATCCATCGATATTGCTGACGTAGATGTGGGTGCCAACATTGGTGCCAAATTGCAAACCGATCAGGCAGCTGCTGATTTGCGTGTGGCTGAAGCGAGAGCAGAAGAGCGCAGAGCAATGGCCGTGGCCGTAGAACAAGAGATGAAAGCGAAAGCACAAGAGGCGCGAGCGAAAGTAATCGAAGCCGAAGCAGAAATTCCTAAATCTATTGCACAAGCTTTCTTGAGTGGTAACCTCGGTGTAATGGATTATTACAAAATGCAAAATGTACAAGCCGATACTGAAATGAGAAATTCCATTTCCGGAAGCGGCAAAGGAGGAAGCCAGCCTACTAAATAATTTATCAGAAGTCATTGAATAAAAAAATCTCCTGCTGGTCAGGAGATTTTTTTTTGAAAGCTATGTTCAGAGTGTCCATGCGTCAGTGAAAATAAAATTACTAGATGTTTTGAGTCAAGACTCTATTATGAATGGAAATAATGAATTGGTGAATAATTTCAAATAAAGTTAAATCTTTATATCTAGTTTATTTCTTAAAGTTATAAAGTTCTGCCTTTTTAATATGAAAGATTTCTTGCGCATAAACCTAAGTGTTGATAATATTTTGTTTGCGGTATGTAATGATATTGCGATGGAGCCTTATGCCATGTCAACTGCAAGAAAATTTACGTTCAGGAATTTGAAAATTAAAAGAGATGTAAATCTAGAGGGTAGAAAACGGGTCAATGTCAGAGTCTTTCATAAAACGAAGGAAAGAACCAAAGGACAAATTATTTATGACTTTAATATACTTTTATTAGAAGCGCCAGAAAATATTGATAAAATGTGGTGGATTTATGGGCTTGTTTATGATGACTATGAGGATGAATACGAGCAAGGTGTTATTGATGTTTACCGTATTTGGCAAAAGGGCGAGTTGTTTGATTGGAGCAAGTTACCTTTGAATTCTGAGTTAAAGAGGAATTACATATCAGCATGTTTAGGATATTCAGGGTTAAGTACTAAAATTCTTGATAGAGATAGATTTCAAATAGATGTCCACCAAATAAAGGAAGATCGAGATTTTCTCTATTACATTGCAGAAGAGCTGATTGGTGATAAGGGATACTTCGGTCATTCTTTACATACATTTAAGGACTGCTTGTTAGAATTGTACCATCACAAAGTAGACCTTAAAGGCAAAGAGATTATTTTTTTGAATTCTAGTAGTTTTTATAATTCTGAAGTAATGGAGCTTTTGAAGGAAGTAAAGAAAGAAATGATGCTCTATGATTTTACTATTAGAGAAGAATCTAATAATATTTAATGGTGGGGCTTAGATTAGTGTGCCTCTTGGATGACTAAGTTTGTTTTTATGTTATTGTTTAGTGCCAATAGTTCCTTGAGCCTTTTGGGTTTTCAATCTTAATACTGGCATAGATACATGATCAGCTAAGATTTAGGAAAAAATGGTAGCCATAGAAATGTCTACCTAAAATACCACTCGTAATCCGACTTTGTGGCAATGCCAACCGGCCCTTCGTAAATGCCGCCTGTGTTTCCCATATCTTCTACCAGCACCTCAATCACATTTTCGGCACCTTTCTTTAGCAGCCCTGCAGGAATAGAGTAAGCTCTTTTTTCCTGATACGATTCGCTCCATCCATATTTTTCATGGTCGTTGGTGGTGCCAATTAGTTTGCCGTTGAGGTACACCTTATCGAAGTCATCAATCTTGCCCATCAGCAACACCAGATTTTCGGTAGTACTATTTTCCGGAAACGTAAATGTCTTTTTGTACCATGCAAAGCCATCGTATTTGTAATATCCCTGATGATCCCAAGGGCCGGGCACGAGTATACGCTTCCAACTCGATTCGTTTTTTATTGGCTTGTCATTCCAACTGGTGGCAAAAGACCAAACACCTTGTAGGTCGAGCAGCAGATGGCTTTTCTTTGCTGCGAAAATTCCCAAGCGTCCTTCGATGATGCCACCGCCGAGCGTTACATCAAAAACCCGAACGGCGATCACATTCATTCCGTTGAAGTTGATCAAATCATTCGGTATGTTGTATTTGCGTTCGCTGTTATACGCTGTTTTAAAATGTGGAGGCATACTACCTGAAAAACCAATGAGCTTTCCATTCACATACACCTCATCACAATCATCGATGTAGCCTAAATTCAAATAGTAGTTTTCTTGCTTATTTAACTTTCTGCCGTCAAACTTTTTGCGATACCAGGCAAACCCATCGTACCCATTAAATCCTTTATCTTCCCATGGAGAAGGAGCGAGGATGTTTCCCCAGCGTGTGTCATCGTAGTTGGCTTCTGACCATACGGACTCATCGTCCAGCGTGAACTTCCACAGTCCATCCAGTGGAATAACCTGTGCATGAAGGGGAGAGGCGATTAGCAAAAAAAAGAATGTGAAATAAAACCGCATCGAACTACTTTTTTATAAAGATACACAAATGTAAAAAGAAGGTGAATGACCAGAGTCACTCACCTTGCTTCAAATAAACCCTAATTATTCGAAGCGACCAAAGACTGATTGTAAGTTGTGCTTTCGAGGCGAGGAGTAAAGCCCTTGCTATTTTTCGATTCGGTGATTAGGTAGGTCACCGACACGTTTTCCGAAATTACTTCCACTTTAAACTTCTTGGTGTCAATACCACTCACATCGTATTTTTTGATAAAACCATGTGCAAATGAACTTGGCTTTACGCGATCTGTTTTCAGTATTCCACTTTCGTTTGAGAAGCGAACTTCCACCGGTTTGGTGGTTTCATACGCGTATAAAATTTTCACTACTCCTTCCTCGGCAGATGGAAGTACTTTGATGGCTGGCGACAATTCTGATTGTGCTTGTGCTGTGATGGCAGTGACCGCGATTACGGCGAATGCTGCGATAATGGTTTGAATTTTCATGGCTTTGTATATTTAAACTTGTTGATTGAATTACAAGTCAAATAACGCCGCTATGCCTGGATGAGATGTCACCGCTCAGTAAAGGTTTGTAACAAGTTGTCACAACCCAAAAAATACAATCAGATCACCAACTTATAGCCGGTGCCATGCACGGTAAGGATAATTTTGGGTTGGTTGGGATTCACTTCTGTTTTCTGACGGAGCCGCACAATAAAATTATCAACGGTACGTGTGGTGATCTGCTCTTCGTAGCCCCACACGTTTTCCAATAACTGATAGCGACTCACAATCTGATTTTTATTTTTGAAGAGATACTGCAGTACTTCCATTTCTTTGTGCGATAGTTTTACCTCTTCGCCATTTTCACTTGCCTGAAAGAGAGAGAAGTCGATAGATAACCGGCCAATTTGAATTTTGTCCTGCGGGTTGTCGGTTGGATTTGTTTGGCTTCTGCGGAGAATGGCTTTCACACGCGCTAGCAGTTCGCGCACGCTAAAGGGTTTGGTGATGTAATCATCGGCTCCAAGTTCTAAACCTAATACTTTATCAATTTCTTCACCACGCGCAGTCAATAAAATGATAGGTGTGCGAATGCCAGCGGCTCGTGCAGATTTGCAAACATCGAAGCCGGAAAGTTTGGGCAACATAACATCCAACAAAATGAGATTGAACGATTCTGCTTTGATTGCAGTGAGGCCTGCTTCGCCATCAGAGGCAATGCTAACCGTGTAGCCATCTAACTCCAAATTATCTTTCAAACCCAGTTGCATGGCGGGTTCATCTTCAATGAGCAATATCTTAACCATGAAGGGTAGTTGTTTTTGGTAATGGAAAATACAATGTAAAGCACGAGCCTTTACCTAATTCACTCTCTACTGTGATTCTGCCTTGCTGTGCATCCATCAATTGTTTGACAAGCGAAAGCCCAAGGCCGGTGCCACTGGTTTTAGCCAGGTTGCCAGAGGATACACGATAAAATTTATCGAACACATGCTTTTGATCTTGCTGGCTGATGCCGATCCCAAAATCTTTTACAATCAATAAGCCAAAATCCTTTTCTGTCAGCAAGCTGATCTCAAGTCTTTTAGTGTCCATCGAATATTTGATGGCATTGTCAATTAAGTTGATGAATGCTTCCATGAAAGCTTCGCGATCGGCAAGTACCCACACCGGACCAGAATCTTTCAATTCGTACACAAAGCCTTTATTACGCAAATGAAAGTCATAGGTTTTTAGTACGTCTTCCGTGGTTGTCTTCAGATCCAACGCTTCTGGATGCAGTACTTTTTTTTTCGCTTCTGTCTGACTAAAATTTAAAATTTTGTTGACGATGCCCGAAAGTCGTTGTGTTTCTTTGCTGATGATGCTGTAGTATTCTTTTTTCTTTTCTTCCGATTTAACGCGATCCATTTCGAGTGTTTCGGCAAACATGCTGATAAGTGCGAGTGGCGTGCGGATTTCATGCGAAACATTGGAAACAAAGTCGGCCTTGTTTTGCGCCAGTTGCACTTCGCGCTTTACATTTTTGAACACCAGAATGACAGCAATGATCAGAATGACATCCAACACAATCAACAGCGATAGGTTTGTATAGGTGCGTTCGTCTATGATTTTTTGGAGCGTGGAGCCAACGGTGCGGATGCCTAATTCATGTTCCGGAAAAATCCAGAAGGTTTTAGTGAGCGATTCTTTTTGAAGAGAAGTGGTATCGCCTTGCAACGTTGAATACAGCGGCCGTGCTGTTGCCTTTCTGAAAACTGATAACACAAACTGATCTTTCGCTACCATCTGCAAGCGGGGCCCGACTAAATCCTGAATGAAGTCTTCGCTGTTAACAATTAAGCCAACCACTTGGTAGCCTTTGAGTGTTTGTGAAATGTAAATGATGCAATGGAGCAGCGGTTTTCCCCAATCGTAGTTGAGCGAGATGGTTTTTTGAAATCCACTCTTTTTAAACTCAATCAGTTGTTGAATGATTTCCGGGTTGGCAAGGAAGGCATTTTGTACTTTCTCTTCCCATCCTGCCGCAGCAGAATCCAATGAAAAGAAGCGAACAGTCGGTTTACCTTCCAGCGTGTCGATGACGAAGATGCGATGGAGAGACGGATTGAGCGTGAGTAGTTTTTCAAATGCCGCATCGGTAGAGGATTCTTTGGCCGCTTCAACTTTGGTAATCCAGTTGCTCAGCACATCATCGGAATATTGGTTGATAGAGAAAAGAATAGCATCCAGTTGTTTTTCATAGATCTGCTGAATCATCTTCTCGTCTTTGTTCAGTGCCGACATTTCGTATACCGAAAAGAAAAGTGCCGGCAGCAAAAAGACAATGCCTAAGAGAAGTCCGATGCGGTTCGTTGATTTCATTTGAGTTTAAAACTAACGTAATTTTTAGGAATCAGTTATCCGCTCTTCAAATTTATGATTCACTCTGATGACTCATGAAAAATGCTACGGTTTTATTTCAATCGCTTTGAACTGCCAATTTTAATCATGAATTTGAAGCGAATTAAAAAACTATTAGAGAACTTGGTGATGCGTAAAATTTTAGTGCTGCTTTCTATTATGGCCCTATCTTGTAGCGAAAAAAAAACAATAACGGCAGAAGAACGTGAGGCTCATCGAACAGAAATCGATAAATGGCATGCGAAACGTTTGGAAGACGTAAAAGCTCCGAATGGCTGGCTCAATTTAATCGGGCTCTATTGGTTGGAGCCGGGCATCAATACATTTGGCAGTGGTGCGGACAATGCGCTGGTGTTTGCCAATACCTCACTTCCTCCCAAAGCGGGTCACTTTCTTTTGCACGGAGATACGGTTACTCTGGTAGCTGAAAAGGACGTTGTGATTAAAAGTGGTTCGGATACCATCCGTAACGAAATAATTTTTAATGCTGCTAACAAGACAAACCGGACGCTCGACTATGGCTCGATCCGCTGGAGTATTATCAAGCGCGATGATAAGGTAGGTGTGCGTGTGCGCGATCTGGCGAGCAAAGCCGTGACCGATTTTAAAGGAGTAGAACGCTTTCCGGTAGACATTAACTGGCGCTTGCCTGCCCGCTTTGAAAAAGGCGATTCCTTACGGACGATTGAGGTCACAAATATTATCGGACAAACTGTAGCTCAGCCATCGCCTGGCACAATTGTTTTTACAGTGAATGATGTAGAACATCGATTGGATGTGATGGAGGGAAACGAGGAGTTCTTTATTGTATTTGCCGATGCCACCACTGGTCACGATACCTATGGCGGAGGACGTTTTATCAATGTGAAGAAGCCCGATACAGAAGGCAACACCATCATCGACTTTAATAAAGCATACAATCCGCCCTGCGTGTTCTCGCCCTATGCGACTTGTCCGCTGCCACCGCCCCAAAATCATTTGAAGTTAAAAGTGGTGGCCGGAGAGAAGACATATTTAGGTGAGCATCATCATTAAATTGAAATACAAGGCACCCTTCAATCAACGGCTATGAATAAAAAGTACTGGATCTTAGCGCTGCTCTCCTTATTGTCTGTTATTACTTTTTTAGATCGCAATGCTATCTCCATTGCGGGAGTTCGCATTACACAGGAGCTAGGATTATCGGAAAGTCAGTTTGGATGGATACTGACAGCTTTTACTCTTTCGTATGGATTCTTGGAGATACCGATGGGATTGTGGGGCGATCGATTTGGTGAGAAGCGTGTCATTATTCGAATCGTATTTTGGTGGTCTTTGTTTACCGCGCTCACCGGTTTGGTCACCGGATTTGCTTCACTTTTTCTTGTGCGCTTTTTGTTTGGTGCAGGCGAAGCGGGAGCGTATCCTAACACTGCCATCTCCATTCGCAAATGGTTTCCCATTATTGAGCGTGGCCGGGCACAATCATTTATTTGGATGGCCAGCCGCATCGGTGGTGCCATCGCGCCGTTTATTGTAGTGCCCATGCAAATGCAATTTGGATGGCGCATGACGTTTTATTTTTTGGGCGCGATCGGTTTGGTGTGGGTATTGGCGTGGTGGCTCTTGTATCCATCCACTGCACCGAATGATGTGCCGCAGGAAAAAACAGAAACACCTTCGTGGCGAGAACACCTGACCGATCGTAATTTTTGGTTTTTGCTGATCATGTATTACTGCTACGCGTGTGGTGTATTTTTCTTCATCTCGTGGTTGCCGAAGTATTTGCAAAATGGCAGAGGCATCGGAGAAGGAGAGTTAGCTTATTCCGCAGCTCTGCCGTTTTTGTTGGCAGCCTTCGGTTGCTGGTTGGGCGGCTTTGTCAGCGATTGGTTGGTGACAAAGATTGGCATCAACTGGGGACGAAAAATTGTTCCGGTAGTTGGGTTGAGTTTATCCGGCTTGGTTATGTTAATCGCACTCTTCACCACAGACAACTCCGTTGCAATTGTGTTTTTAGCCTTAGGTCTTGCCTTTATGGATGTAACAGCACCCGTGGCTTGGGCCGTGGCTACCGATATTGGCGGAAAGGCAAGCGGAGCGATTACCGGAGCCATGAATACTGCTGGATTGTTGGGTGGCACTGCCGCATCGCTTGGCATCGGGTACCTGGTGGCGTGGAAAGGAAATTACGATTTGCCCGTGATTATTTTGGCTGTGCAACTTTTGATCGGCGCCCTGTTCGCCGGATTGTTAAAGGTTACGCACGCGAAGGGGTAGCGCTTTCGGATTAGAAACAGAAAATTACTCCCACAATTCAGCCGGATTAATTTTCAAAAAATCTTGCCAAGGTATTCCGCTATTGCCAATCAAAAATAGTTTGTCCGGATGGTGCTCTCGTTTAAAAGTCTCCATTCCTGAATTTTTTTGAGTTGCTCCACTTTTTACTTCCAGTCCGATTAGTTTATCCTTTTTCTGAATGACAAAATCGATTTCATCATCGCGGTGCCTCCAATAGTTTACGGTGAATCCTTCACTCAATTGATGATTGATCAAGTGGCTCCCAATGGCAGCTTCTACCCATCTGCCCCACACTTCCGGTTTTTGAATGACGGCCTTGAAACTTTCTGAATGTTGTGCTGTGATGAGAGCGGTGTTGTGAACTTGAAATTTCGGACTGGAAGATCGCTTGCGTAGCTCTTCGCCTGTATACTTTTCAATTCCGGCAAGAAGACCAGCAGTGTTCAGAAGATTTAAATAATGGGCCAAGGTGGTTGTGTTGCCGGAGTCTTGTAACTGACCTACCATTTTGGTAAATGAAAGTATTTGTCCGCAGTACAAACATCCGAGTTCAAACAGTTTACGAAGCAGTGCCGGTTTGTCTACTCGCGTAAGCATGAGAATATCTTTCGATATACTTGTTTCGATCAGTGCATCATGTACATATTTTTTCCATCGGTCTTCGTCTTGCATCAGATTGGCGGCACCCGGATATCCTCCGAACCAAACGTACTGCTCTGTGGTAACGCCAAATGCGAGGTTCATTTCAGTGAAAGACCAATGCCCCAGATAGATAGTTTCAAATCTGCCGCCCAGCGATTCGGTTAATCCTTGCTGCAAAAGCAACCGCGATGATCCCAGTAAAACTACTTTTATGGCTTGCCCTTTGCGCGTGTCTTCATCCCAGAGTTTTTTTACTGTTTCACTCCAGTTTGTAATTTTTTGAATTTCATCGATGGCCAAAATAAACTCAGAGGCCTCTGATTTTTTCCATTCAAATCGGGCTGCCTGCCATTGTTGTTCAAGCCAAACATTTCCGGTATTGCCTACCGCATCGGCAGAGATAAAAAGATGTGGGGTATTCGATTTTGCCAGTGCTTGTCCAACAAGAGTACTTTTTCCCACTTGCCGGGGGCCCATCAGCACCTGAATGAACAACCTTGGCTCTTTTAACCTTGATGTAAGTTGCTGTAAGTGAGGTCTTTCAAACATAAATAACAAATTACTCAATATGCTGAGTAAATATACTCAATATACTGAGTAAAATGTTAAAAAGGTTGACTCACTCAATCAATAGAGATGCAAGTGAGCGATCGAGTTCCCCGGATTATACCAGGTCAACGATGTCTGCAAATTCAACTTCTTCGTGGATCAGGTCTAATGTGGCCTCCAAATCTTCAATCAAATCTTGCGCATCTTCTAAACCCACAGATAGTCGGATTAACCCATCTGATATTCCAAAATAATGATGTTGTTCTTTTGGGATGGAGGCATGCGTCATGGTAGCCGGGTGGTTGATCAAACTTTTAATACCGCCTAAGCTTTCAGCGAGTTTAAAAAGTTTTGTGGATGTCACTACTTTGCCGCTAATCTTTTCATCATCGCTATGCAATCGAAAAGAGACCACACCACTAAAATATTTCTGTTGCTTTTTGGCAAGATGATGATGCGGATGACTTTTTAATCCGGGGTAGTACACCTCCTTTATCGCATGATGCGATTGAAGGTACGTAGCTACAGCCAGTGCATTTTCAGAGTGTTGCTTCACGCGTAACTCCAATGTTTCAAGACCTCTAATCAGTAGCCAGCTTTCGAATGGACTGAGCACACCGCCTGATGCATTTTGGATAAACAGAATTTCTTTTCCCAGTTCTTCTGTTTTAGTGACTACCAATCCGGAGATCACATCACTGTGCCCGCCAATGTATTTGGTAGCACTGTGCACCACCACATCCGCGCCAAGCGTTAATGGTTTCTGACCAACGGGAGAGGCAAACGTATTATCGACTGCCAAGATAATTTGACGAGGCTGCGTTATTTGTGCTACTGCATTGATATCGATGATTCGCAGAAGTGGATTTGTGGGCGACTCAACCCAAACCAGTTTTGTGTTTTTCTGAATCGCTCTTTCAATGGCATCGGGATCGTGTAAGTTGACGAATGTTGTTTCTATTCCTGCTCGCTTTGCCAATGTAGTGAGCAGTCGGTAGGTGCCACCGTAGATATCATTTCCGGCAATGACGTGATCGCCTGCATGCAACAACCGAAGCACGGCATCAATGGCAGCCATACCGCTGGCAAAGGCAGCCCCCACGGCTCCTTGTTCGAGTTGTGCGATTAGTTTTTCCAATACCTCGCGGGTAGGGTTGCCTGATCGGGTGTAATCATAACCCTTGTGTTGTCCCGGATAATCGTGGACGAAAGTAGTGGTTTGAAAAATAGGTACAGAGATAGAACCTGTTAGTTTGTCAACCGGAATGCTTTGGAGAATTTGTGTTTGCTCTTTCATGTTGTTTGGTTTTAATGGTTATTCTTTCCGAATAATCTTTCATCAAAACAAGAGAGAAGAGAAACAAAGAAGCCCGATAAGTTGAGCTTTTGAAATAGTGGTGTAAAAATCAAAGCTGTTACTTATCTTTCCTTGTTTGCACAAGGATGGATTTGGCACCGTGCCCTTGCAGGCGGTTGCCAAGACTTCTTCGGGCCAATACCCTCCGTCTTTCTGGATAAGATTATTAAAGAACGATGGACAAAACTATAAATAATATTCTAAAAGTCTACTAATTTTATAGATTATTAATAAATTATTTAGTATCACTATGAGCCAACCGGAACGAAAAGTTATTCTCTCGGAAGATTGGGCTGCTGTATGGCTCGGCTTGCTCTTGATCGGCTTCATTCTATTGCAGGTTGTTGTATTTACTCCCAGTTACAATTGGAAAGGCGCCCATGAGTTATCGCAACTCATTTTTTCATTACAAAATTTTAAATTCCTTGCAGCGCAGGCAACCTATGCCATCGTGGTGGTAGCCGCAACTGCCTGGTTGACGAGTAAACCTGTTTTAGCGTCGCTGAAAATATTTCTTTTGGTTTTTGCTATCAGCCAACTCGCCTTGCTGATAGCCGGAAATGCTACCGTAAAGTCACTCAATCTCGAAGCGGTGATCATCAGTTTGTTTTTGGGCTTAGCCATCGGGCACACGTTTAAAATACCGGCTTCGCTGCGAGCATTATTGTCTACGGAACTTTATGTGAAAATCGGACTTGTACTCTTGGGCACTTCCATTATTTTTTCTGATCTTTTAAAGGCGGGTTTGCTGGGATTGATTCAGTCGCTGGTGGTGGTGATTTCGGTGTGGTATGTTGCTTTTTGGATTTCGAAAAAACTGCGGGTTGATGAAGAGTTGGCGTTGATGTTGTCAAGTGCTGTGTCTATTTGTGGCGTTTCCGCCGCCATTGCAACAGCGGGAGCGATTAAAGGAGATTCGAAAAAATTGTCGTTTGTTATTTCGTTGGTATTGGTAACTGCCATACCGATGATGCTGGCGATGCCGGTGATTGCCAACTACTTTCAATTTTCTGATAAAGTTACAGGCGCATGGCTAGGGGGCACCATCGATACCACGGGTGCAGTAGTGGCTGCGGGCTCACTTGTGGGCGAAGAGGCTTTGAAGGTTGCCACCATCGTTAAGTTTTCGCAGAATGTTTTACTTGGATTGGCCGCATTTGCTATTAGTATCTATTGGTCGTATGCGCACCAATCGAATGACCGGCAAGCGGTTTCGTTGTCCGTAATCTGGCAGCGATTTCCAAAATTTGTCATTGGGTTTGTGGCTGTGTCGATTTTATTTTCATGGGCTATACCAACCCAATTAGTTGGTGAGGTAAAAGATAGCATCAAGAGCCTACAAACTTTGTGGTTTGTATTAGCCTTTACCAGTATCGGACTCGAAACGAAGTTTACCGATATCTTTCATGTTGACAATCGTAAGCCGCTCTACGCATTTTTGCTGGCACAGTTTTTCAATATTGTAATCACGCTAGTGGTTGCTTGGGCTTTGTTCGGCAAATCGTAGATTTCGGAATGAAGCCAAAATTTATTTTTCTCCTTGTCGGTTGTTTTTCGTTCAGCGCACTTTACAGTCAGAAAACCAACACCATTGTCGTTCAGAATTATTATTACCCGAAGCCGGGTAAACAAGAAGAGGTTTATCAATGGCGACTTCATGCTTCAGAGGTGCGGGCAAAATTGGGATTACCTAAAGGTAGAGTATTGAAGAAAATAACGGGAGATGTGTTGTATGCTGTTGTGTGGGCGTGTGAATATCCTTCACTTGAGGCGCGCGAATCGGATGTGAAGGTGTTGGATCAATCCGATGAGTTTAAGCGAGTGCAAGATCACATGGGAATACTCATTCAGAAATTTGAACGCGTTGTATTTGAAACGAATGATCCCATTCAATCGAATCAGGAAACGGATATAATTATTAACTATCGAATGGCATCGAACAACGCCATTGCCGCGCACGATACAACAGCTATCGCACGGTATTGGTCGGCAGACATTATTGTTCTCACCTCGCGAAATGCACAACTTATTGGTAAAACAAAAAATGCAGAGGCCTTTGCACAAGAGTTTGTCACGAAACAGGATGTGATCTACGTGCGAACGCCTGATAAAGTAGAAATATTTTCTGCGGGTGCGATGGCTGCGGAGTCAGGTACGTGGATCGGCCGATGGAAAGTGGGCACTGAGCAAGTGGAGGTGCGTGGTTCTTATTATGCAAAGTGGATTAAACACAAAGACCAATGGCTGATACGAGCGGAAGTTTATACACCACTTACATGCTCTGGCGATTCGTATTGCAAAGGACTTACGGGAAAGTAGGGAGTGTTTCATGTAAGCCAGAACGAGTGTAATGCTATATTCAATTGGGAAATTGATAGAGAACAATCGTGTGCCCATCAAAATCTTTAAAGGCCACTTCTCGTCCAATGCCTAGAGTGGGAGAAGGAAGAGCGCGCTCCGGCAGAATCGGTAAGCCCAATGCCTTAATACCGGATAAAATTTGATCAAGCCTGCCATTCGCATTGAGTACCAAAACAAACGGCCTGGGTCCTTTCGTATCAAATTTGACACCGGGTACTTCTACCAAAGCTAACGAACGAACTTGCGTGTCGCCAGAATTAAAAGTGGCAAAGCGGGTTTGAATATTTTTTGGAATTTCAAAGACATCGTACCCGTAGCTTTCCGGTTTGTCTACCGAAATACCATTCAGTTGAAAGCCCAACACATCGCGGTATAATTTAAGCGAGTTATCAAATGAGGATACTACTATTGCCGTGCGTTTGGTGAGTACTCCGGTATATGAATTTGGCTCCGCTTCTTCTAAGCTCGTTTCAGATTTTACAATTTTACCAAGCGTAGACAAATCTTTGCCATCAACCAAAACCTTTTTATAGGATGACCGAATTTTTTCGAATGGTTCCTTGATGTCCTCATAACCCTGCGCAGAATTATACACCACCACTACAACGTAATCCCATTCCGTGCTTTCCGAGTTCTCCAATATTTTATACGATTGCAAAAGTCCTTGTTTCACGGCAACGGAATCATAGACAAACCAATTGCGCTGGATGAATTTTTTTAAATTTTGTTTTTGTCCATTTTCGGATTTCAGGTACGTGAACGTCCATGCTTTTCCGCTTACGAACTCTTTGGGTTGACTGTGTAGCCCAGTCGTGAGGAAGATGGTAATCCAGAATATGGTAAAGTGCTTCATGGTATGCTAGTTTCGTTTTAAGAATTCATTTGAGAGATGAAACGTTGTTTAGTGATTGTTAACTACAACAATGAATTCAATTTCTATCACAGCATCCGGTACATAAAGTCGTTTGATTTCCACCCATGTACTGGCCGGATATTCGCCTTTGTAAAATGCTTTTTTTTGAGCCTGGTGTTTGATTAACTCTTCTATATTGGTGGTATAGACGGTTTCCTTTACTACGTTTTGAAAAGTAGCTCCATAGGACGCGAGAATTTTTTCAGCTTGAGCGTAGATTTTATTAATCGCCTCATCCATGGGGCCTTTGCCCGGGATGCCCGAAATATAAATGGTGTTGCCTGATTGAATCGCCCCCGTATAACCAATTTCATCCTCCCATTTTCCGGCAGTATATTTTTTCTTTTCAATACCAGTTGAGTTTTGTGCATACATACTGGTACTGAAAAGTAGGAGCACAATAGGCAGATAGAATAATTGTAAATAATTCATCTTTTTGAATTTAAGATTTGTTATCGGTTTGAGTTCACTTCTATGATTATACTGGATTTACGACAGCGCTATACCATAGTTTCAAATGGAACTTCCATTAACAAATGATTAACGATTTTAGAATTGCGTTCCTTCCAACTGTTCTTTTTTAAAAATCTTTTGTAATAAATGGTAGATTGGTAAGCCCACGATGAAAAGAATAAATCCGATTAGCGCAGTGCGCGGCTCAAAGTACATTACGCTGATATTCACAAGCGCATAGCCGATGATGAAGATGATTGTCATCCACGGATAGAGTTTCATTTTATAAACACCTTCCGGCTCACCGGATTTCCGGGCTCTTCTTCGTAAAACAAACACGGCTGCGCAAGCGGCAATTAATCCAATGCTGTCAAAAAACATGACATAATTTAAAATTTGTTGCAACGAGCCGAGCGCAAACAAAAAGATAATGATAATGGCTACATACGCGGTAAGGGCAAACTCCTGCGTTTGCGTTTTGGGGTTTACTTTTTTAAATACAGCAGGCAACACATTTTCTTCCGCCATGGCATAGTACACACGCGGGTTGGAAAGGAGGGATGCATTGACATAGGCAAGCACCGCTAAAAACAGAATAACCGAAATAACCCGCGAGGTTGCTGTACCAAAAATAACACCTGTCATTTGTGCGGCCAGTGCGGGCGAATTTTTCAAGCCTTCAAAACCTAATACGTGTACATACGAAAAATTGACGAGCAGATAGAGTACGAGCACAAGACTCATCCCCATAAAAATGGAGCGCGGCATCGTGCGGTTGGCGTTGGGTACATCGCCCCCGAAATTCATCGTTTGATGATAACCACCGTATGTAAAAAAGATCGGCACAAAGCAAAGCCAGAAAGCTTTGAGAGAATCTTCCGTACTCAGTTGACTCACTATGCTAGACTGCGGTGCGGTTGGATTGAAAAATACCATGCTGATTAACAATACAATTACGCTGATTTTAATAACCATCAATACGTTGAGTGTACGCGCACCCATCTTGATGCCTAGCAGATTTAATCCATACAATAGAAGAACCGCTGCAATGGTAGTGATACGTGTGCCAGTTTCACGATCAAGATTTGGAAAGAGTAATGGGCTGATGTAATCGGAGCCGATGATGGCCACCGAAGCACTGGAGCCCGCATTGGCAATCACCGAAATCCAATTCACCATAAAGGCAAAAGCAGGATGGTAGCAATGCGAAAAGATTTTATAGAAACCTCCGGCTTTCGGATAACGAGATCCTACTTCGGCCAATGTGAGTGCTCCAAACAAACTGATGATCGCTCCCGCAACCCATGCAAGAAAAAAAATAGAAGGTGTAACTGCTTTTTGAGCAATTTCAACGGGAGTGCGAAAAATGCCGGTGCCAATCACCACGCTCACCACAATCATGGTGAGGTCGAATGTGTTGAGCTTCGGTTTGATCGACATACTAACGTGTCAGCAGCCCTGCGTCAATCACAAACTGCGAGCCGGTAACAAATCGTGCTTTGTCAGATACGAGATAGAGAACCGCATTCGCTACGTCTTCAGATTCAATCCAAGGCACGGGTAACAAATTTCCGGCTGAGGCAACGGCAATTTCTTCCGTGGTTTTTCCCTCCAACGCTGCCAGGCCATCATTCATAGGTGTATTCACTCCGGTAGGATGAATGGAATTTACACGAATATTATGTGGAGCTAGTTCAATTGCCCACGATTTGGTTAATCCGGTAAGTCCCCACTTCGAAGCGGCATAATGACTTAACCGATTCATGCCACGCAGCCCTGCGATGGAGGAGTTGTTGATGATGTTACCTGATTTCTGTGCGATCATTTGCGGAATGACATGCCGTGCTGCAATCCAAGCTCCTTTTAAATTAATATCAATCATTGAATCCCAGGCTTCTTCGGTTAGCTCATGTGCCAAACCATACGCGCATATGCCTGCATTGTTAAACAAAATATCAATTCGTCTGAAGTGCGTAATGGTAGCTTGCACGGCTTTACGCACCTCTTCGTTGTTACGAATATCTCCTTGAAAGATGAGGGCTTTTGCACCGCGTTGTTCCACTTCCGTTTTTAATGATTCCAAATCGCCGGCCGATCCCAGTTCGTAACCGGGATAACTTAATGGTTTGGCAATATCAAATGCAGCGATGTGCACACCTTCTTCGGCTAAGGCGAGAGCGGTGGCACGCCCTTGGCCATGGGCAGCGCCAGTGATGAAGGCAACTTGATTTTTAAGAGACATGGTAATTACGCGTTTACGGCTTCTGACTTTTTGTAGAGATGCAGGTATTCATCAATATCCGTGTGAATTACATTATTAAAAATATTTGTAGCGATCATGATTCCCGCGAAAGCGGTGAGCACTACAATATCTTTATCAGAATACTTTTTTCGAATGGGTTCGAATATTTGATCAGGTACGTATCCTTTGTGCTGTGCAATGGCAGCACCAAATGTTAGCAGACTCTGCTCTTCTTCGTTGAGCGCGAGTGCTTCAGGGCTTTCACCTGAATCAATTATAATTTTGCGGAAGAAAGTACTGCACAAAGGACAGTCAGCTGCTTCCGAAATAGCCCACGCAAACAACGGCGAAAGACGATCGCCCAAAATTTGTTTTACATCGTAGTAAAGTGGGTACCACCGCATGTAACTTTCAAAGGCATTGTACGAATGACCTAAGGTGGCTTTCATATTGGTGATGCGACCGTTGTAGATGGTGCGGTGTTGTTGATAGGCAATCAAAACTTCAGTGGAAGTTTTTTCTTCTGGCAGTGGATCAATTCTCGGCATGGTATAAAATATCAGTTCGTTAATTTATCAAATGTATAGCCATGGATGGCGGGGCCCCATGCCAGTTGGCCGTCTGCTTTCCAACCTCTATCCCAGCTACTCAACCCTTTTTCGGTCAGTTCGCTTTGGTTAGTGAAATAGCTAGCCCCTTTGTATTGGTTTGAACAACCTCCTTCTGCAGTGCCACCTTTGAAGTGCTTGTCTTTTACTTTTGTAAAGTAAATCACGCAGAAGTTGGAGAAGTCAAGATTGGATTTCGATAACTTCGCCAGCAGCGCAGCATCTTTCCATGCACCGGCAAAGGTTAATCTGTTTTGAATGGTCAGATTGGTGCTGACGATTCGTTGATTATCTGAAGTGATATGTAATACGGCTTGGCGGTAGGGGCGCTGCAAACTTTTTACTTCGGCTTGTTCCAAATAAAACCAATATCCGTCTGTATCTTCTTTCCAGATGGGAATGATGTGTAGTTGTACATTGGCCAGCGTGGTGTCTTTTTTCCACATGGCTTCCGTGCTGAACGCACCCGGTAGAAGAGCCACAAACTCAGCGAGCTGATCGGAATTTTGTCCGGCAACGCGAGTAAGTGACGAAAGGAATAATCCTACAATGAGTAGCAATCGGATCGACATACGAAACAAATTACGGTTTCTCTGGATCTACCGGTGCAACTTCTACATCCCAGTGCGCCAGTAATATCTCGAATCTTCGCTGCTCTTCTTTTTTAAGTTTTTCTAGGTCCGGGTAGAGTGCTTTTTTATAAGGTTCGGTCAGGTTAGGATCAAAAGCAGTCTGCACGTTTTTGAAAACAAGCGTCACGCGAAAATCCCAACGGCTATCTTCCGCAGCATGCTGACGCGATTTTTCAAGCTTAAATAAAACGATGTCTCCTTTTTCAATGGCTTTTTTCAACAACGGATAGTGGTTCTTTTTATAGAGTTCTAAAAACTCTTCGGCATAGCCCCATTTTACTTTGTAATAATTTTCAATAGTGAATGTTTGATCTGTTGGCTTTTGAGCAAAGCCATGTACGATATTGCCAAGTAGAAACAGGGCGATAAGAAGTGTTTTCATATTTCTTTTTTTAGACGTCTCGAGCGGATTCGAACCGCTGTAAGAGCTTTTGCAGAGCTCCACCTATCCCCTCGGCCACGAGACTAAGATTGGTTATTTCAACAAACCCGCAAATCGTTGATAGAATAAAGTCGGGCTGTTTTCATTTTTCGGTTCATATTTTCCGGTCACGATTGGAATATAAATCACCCGCCTTCTGCTGGCTTCACCTGCCACCGTTGATTTAGCTACCCGATGCCACAAGCGACCATCGTGAATGGTAAGGTCTCCTGCTTTCGGTATCACAGCTACCTCTTGTGCATCGGGGCGGTTGTCGAAGAAGTGTGCTTTGCGGAACAAGAGACTACGCAGGTTTTGTGTGTGCGTGCCGGGGATTAAACGCAATCCTCCATTTTCAATTTTTAAATTGCTGAGGTGGATGCCCACGTTGAGCATGGGGTTTAATTTTTGTCCATAGAAAATATCGCGCAAGCCATCCACATGCCAGCCCATCTGTGTGAATTGGCTGCCGGGCCCATTTACATAATGATTAAAAACCATACCGTCCTTTTCCGAATCGCCCAAGCGTGCTTCCGGCCCGATCAACTCTAACAACGTAGAAAAGCGGGGATCTAATAAAAACTCTGCCAGCACCGGATGATGCTGATTGATAAAAGCAAAGCGCTGCACGATAGGAGAGCCGTCCAGGTCTACTCCATATTTAATAGGCACACCATTGATTTTAGTAATTCCATCACTGATCCACTTTTGTTGTACCTCTTGCGAAGCTTGAATAATGGCTTCTACCGCGTGTGCAGGAATGAAGTTTTCAAAATGAATGAATCCAAACTGGTTGAAAAATTCTTTTTGCTCTTTAGTTATGGAGTCGCCTAATTGAAATTTCGTGTAGTCATGTAGCATACAATGGCAGGTAAAAAATTTATAAATCCTCTTATTAAGATTGTGAAGGCACTTTTTAGGTAGCCCGAAAATATTTTTACAAATATAGTCTATAAAATTAGTAGAGTAATAAATAATTCTTTTTATTTGCATCAGATTTATAAAGAAGGGGGGAGAGAAAGGCTCGAAGAACCCCTGGCAACTTTTAAGATTAAATTTTGAATAAGTGCCAAAACCTGCCCGGTAAAAAAGGGAACTATAAAACTATTGGATTATGAAAAACAGAAAAACATCTCTCATCCTCCCGGTTCTAAACCGAATTATTGACACACTCTATATAATGAGCGTGCGGCCCACTTTTGCCATGCAGAAGTGCTGCTGTTGTTGATTATCATCTCTACTTTCTAGCAAGTAATTCTCCTTGTGCTTTTGTGCAAGAGGCTACTCATACATAATAAATTTTTAAACCAAACAAAACCAAACAATGAAAAAAAAGATCAATCTCAATTATGTGCCGCTAACACTCGCCGCCATTTTCGCTTTGTTAGCTTTTATCGTTCCACCGGCTACATTCAAGTTTAAAGTGGATACGAAGGCAAGCACCCTCACGTGGGTAGGAAAAAAAGTAACGGGTCAGCATACCGGTGCCATTGCCATTTCATCCGGTGAAATTATTACAGAAGGAAAAGTGGCGAAGCAAGGTTCATTTGAAATTGATGTCAATTCAATTACCGTTACCGACATCACTGATAAAGACGGCAATGCCAAGTTAGTAGGTCACCTGAAGAGCGATGATTTCTTCGCTACGGAAAAGTTTCCAAAGGCCGCTTTTGTGATTGGAAGCATTTCTCCAAAATCTGGCAATGAGTATACCGTGAAAGGCAAACTCACCATCAAAGGAATCACCAATGACATTGAGTTTCCCGCCACCATTACGAATGACGGCAAACAAGTGCTAGCCAATGCGAAAATCATTGTGGATCGTTCCAAATTTGATATTCGTTTCCGTTCGAAATCATTTTTTGAAAATCTGGGCGACAAAGTGATCTACGATGAATTCGAACTGGACTTGAAACTTGTTGCCAACTTACAGACGGGAGCGTGAAGTTGATTCGATGAAAAGGGAGGAGAGATTCTACGCTCGGAAAGTTTGGAATACTCTCCCCCTTTGACTGATCGGCTTTGAACACAACCAGCTAAAGCGAAGATACTAATTCTTTCATGATTTAGGTAATCTCTTTTTAGACTGGTAATACGCGAACCCTCTTTCAAACCTTTTTAAAAAGAATTTTTGATTACTAAACATCATGAACATGAAAAACAAAATCATTACCCTATCCATCGTGGTTGCCTTCTTTACGGCAACCCTGTCATTCGCTACTCCGCCCGCTAAACCGAAAGAAGGAAAATGGCGAGGCGAGTTCACCCTCAGTGAAAACAAAGTACCCTTTAATTTTGAAATCACCGATGGTGGAGCCAATCTGGTTTTAGTAAACGGAACACGAAGAGACATATTCGTCATCACTCCACTCAGCGCCGATTCAATCTTTGTAAAGATGAACACGTACGATGCAGCACTAGTGGCAAAGATTGAAAGCGATGGACGACTTTCAGGAGTTTATAAAAGTCTGGTTCCCAATTTTAGAGGAAACTCGCTGCCATTTGTAGCAGAATTTGGAAAGACCTACCGTTTTATCGAACCCGGCAAAGAGATTAAGCCAAGTGCGAACCTCTCCGGCAAATGGACGCTGAATATCATCAGCAAGGATAAAACTGCGGATCGCGTGGCGATCTTAAAACAAAAGGGCAACAAGCTAACTGGCGTAATCATGTCAGTGGTGGGAGATAGCCGGGAGCTGGAAGGTGCCGTGCAAGGCGATGAGTTTTACCTTTCCGGATTTACCGGCCCCAGCCCTTTCTTTGTAAAAGGAAAAATAACGCCCGATCAAAAACTTCAGGGAGAAATCGGGCTTGGAATATATATCAATCAAAAATTTGAAGCAGTAGCTAGTAAGAAATCAGAGCTGCCCGATCCATACGCGTTAACGTATCTTAAAGAAGGGTACACCAAATTTGATTTTTCACTGCCAGATTTAAATGGCAACACCGTCACACTGCGTGATGCGAAGTACAAAGGCAAAGTGGTGATCATCGATATCATTGGCACCTGGTGCCCTAATTGCACGGATCAGACTACCTTCTTAGCACCGTGGTTTCGTGAAAATAAACACCGTGGCGTAGAAGCAATCGCTGTTGGATTTGAACAAAAGGATGACATTGAGTATGCGCGCTATACGCTGGGTAAACTCAAACAAAAATACGGCATCGAGTACGACATTCTTTTCGGAGGTATTGCAGATAAGAAAGTAGCATCTGAAAAATTTGCAGCTCTCAACAAAATGATGGCGTTTCCGACCACCATCATTATCGATCGTCAAGGCAACGTTCGGCAGATACACACCGGATACACCGGCACCATCACGGGCAAGTACTTTAAAAAGTATCAGCAAAAGTGGAATAAAACACTGGATGCGTTGATTGCTGAACCGGTTCCGACCGAAGCAGCAGTATCAACGGTGGCAGCCGGAAATTAAACAGATCATGAAGCGTACAACGGCTATTGCATTTTTACTGTTCGCATTTGCTTTTGCTCCTGACAAGGAAGTAGCGCATTGGAACGTGAAAGTCAGCAAAAAAGACACAGTGAGTGAAGAGGTGGAAATCACTTTCACAGCTACGATCAAGAAGTCGTGGTATTTATACTCATCGCAACTTTCCATTGCAGATGGCCCCATCGCAACGCACGTGGAATGGGCCGAGCCGGGCAAGCTAAAGTTAGTAGATGCAATCCAACCGATAAACCCTTCACGAAAGTATGACCAGACGTGGGAAGCAGCGATCGATTACTTCGAAAAGAAGGCGCAGTTCAAACAAAGGCTACGAATCGATCAGAGAGTTACAATCGTGGAAGGTTTTATCGTTGGGCAGTATTGCAATGAGAAGAGTGGAGAATGCATTCCTTTCCGGGAATCCTTTAAGCTGAATGTTTGAAAAGAGTATGAGAGCGTTATGGACCATCGGGCTATCGGTAACCGTGTTAGGCGTATGCATAGCCTTAACAAGTTTCGATACTACAGAATCTTCAGAACTGCCATTGCCATCTACTGCTTCTGCATTGGGAGAGCAACTGTTCTTTGATCCTATTTTATCCGGCAATAAAACACTGAGCTGCGGTTCATGCCATAAGCGCGAACTGGCCTTTGCAGATAATGCAGCATTCAGTGCGGGTAACAATGGTACGTTGACCAGACGCAATACTCCTTCTGCTATGAATTTGAGCGGACGCTTGCAATTTTTTTGGGATGGAAGAGCTTCATCTCTGGAAGAGCAGGCACTTAAACCCATTCAGTCACCGGAGGAAATGAACTTGCCCATAGCCAATGCGATTCAACGGCTGACTGCTGATGCACATTATGCGAAGGCATTTCAGCGAGTTTTTAAGTCAACGCCCACACCTGATTTGCTGGCGAAAGCATTGGCTGAATTTGAACGCACGCTGGAAACGGCCAACACACCGTATGATCGATTCATTGATGGCGATGAAACGGCTATGAATGAATCAGCCATTCGTGGACGCTTGCTTTTTATCGGAAAAGCCAACTGCGCCAATTGCCATGCAGGTGATGATTTTACAGCCGACCGCTTTAAGAATATCGGTCTCTACAATGGAACCAATTTGAATGATGCCGGCAGATTTGAAATCACCAAAGACAGTGCACAGTTGGGGTTATTCAAAATACCGGGTCTTCGAAATGTGGCCGTTACGGCGCCTTACATGCACAATGGTATGTTTTCAACTTTACGTGAAGTGATCGAGTACTACAACCACCCTGATCAAGTGGTGAAAGGATCGATCCACCGCGATTTGTCACTCAACACACCTTTGAATCTAACAGAACAAGAAGTCATCGATTTAGAAGCATTTTTAATTGCCCTTACCGATGATCAATTCATCAAAAAAATTAATTAAGAAATTATCATGAAAAAATTTATACAAACTTATCGAAGTAACTTAGAAGGCTACCTGCCTTACTTTTTAGTGTTTTCGCTTACACTCATTACATCGCTTTTGCAGGCACAAGACAAAACCAGCATAGTGGGAAAAGTAATTGATGGCACCAGCAAACAACCATTGCCGGGGGCAACAGTAGTTGTGAAAGGAAGCAACACCGGTACGATCACGGATCAGGATGGAGTTTACAGACTGGAGTTGACGCCCGGTGAAGTAACTGTTCAAATTAGTTTTGTAGGCTATCAGACACAAACACAAACAACTACCGTCGCTGCAGGAAATACTACCCAACTGGATTTTTCATTGGAAGAAGGATCGTTGTTGGGAGAAGAAGTGGTAATTGTGGGCACGCGCTCTACACAAGGCCGATCAAAAATTGATACCCCCGCTCCGGTAGACATTATTCAAGGAAAAGATATCAAAGCCACAGGGCAGGTAGACATCACGCAGATTCTCAACTTTGTGGCACCTTCCATCAACTCCAACCGACAAGCAGGGGGCGATGGAACAGCACACGTAGATCCCGTTGCGCTTCGTGGAATTTCACCTGATCAAACACTGGTTTTGATCAACGGTAAACGTAGACACGGAAGTGCTTTGGTGAACGTGCTCGGTACTCCATCGCAAGGATCAGTGGCAGTGGATTTCAACTCGATTCCGGTTGCATCGATTGAGCGCATCGAAGTTTTGCGCGATGGCGCGGCTGCGCAATATGGATCGGACGCAATTGCAGGTGTGGTTAATATTGTTTTGAAATCCGAAACCAATAAAGTAAATATTTCATCTACCGTCGGTGCATTCAACACGTCCTTCCGAAATAAAACCGATGGCGCACTCACTCAATTTGACGTGAACTACGGCTTTGGTTTTGGCAAAGGCGGATTTCTAAATTTGACCGGCCAATTCAACAGCAACGATCGCACCAATCGCACAGGATATTACGAATTGGCGAATCGACTCACAGGCGCGAGGCAATACTGGTTTTCGCATGCCGCAGGCACACCCAATGAGGATGTAAATGCAAAAGAACTTTCGGTAGATCGTTACACCTCAGGTGCCAGTGGGAATTCAAAACAACAAAGTGGTAGTTTATTTTTCAATGCTGTGTTGCCATTGGGCGATGGTGCCGAGGTGTACAGCTTTGGCGGAATCACCAGCCGCACGAGTAATAGCCGCAACAATGGTTACCGTTTTCCGAATGGAACCAGTTCACTCTCTAGTATTTCCAGCCGCTATTTTCCGAATCTGTATCCGAACGGATTTTTGCCTGAGAATTTGGGTGTGATTAGCGATAAAGCCATTACCATCGGTGTTCGTGGAAAAAAAGGTGGATGGGATGTGGACTTGAGCAACACCTTTGGCGGCAACCGAATTCAATACTATGTGGAGAACACACTCAACGCATCCATCGGAGCATCGAGCCAAACACGTTTCAACTCGGGCGCACTGCAGTTCCAACAAAACACGACCAACCTGGGTGTGTTCCGTAAATTCAACAGTCTGTCGGTAGGCAAATCGTTAGGTGTAGCATTCGGTGCCGAATACCGCCAGGAGAATTATAAAATTGAAGCAGGTGAAGAAAACTCCTACAAAAATGGTGGCGACAAAACGTACATCAATACTGTTGGTGGCGTGTTGCTTCCTGCTCCTGCTTTCCGACCTCGTCCTGCCGGTGCTCAGGCATTTCCAGGCTATCAACCCAGCGATGCACAAGATCAGTTTAGAAATAATATCGGTGTGTATGGTGATGTGGAATACGATATCAATGATCGCATTTTGTGGACAGGTGCTGTTCGTTATGAAAACTACAGCGACTTTGGAGATAAGTTAACGTGGAAGACTTCTGCGCGTATTAAAATCACCGATAACATCAACCTGCGTGGTGCGGTGAGTACAGGTTTCCGTGCGCCTTCTTTGCAACAAAAATATTATTCAGCCACTACGTCCATTCCACAGGCCGATGGTAGCTTGTTGTTATCACGCGTATCAAATAATGACAATCAGGTAACACGCGCTTTTGGAGTGCCTTCGTTGAAAGCTGAAAACTCATTTAACCTCAGTGCCGGTGTTACAGCCCGTTTGTTTGAGAATCTGACATTGACGGTAGATGCGTATCAGATTGAAATTGAGGATCGCGTAACGTTAACCGGATTTTTTCAAACCACTACCTCCAGCGCTAACCAAGTAGTGAAAGATGCAGCAGCGTTGGTGGCTAACTTGCTAAAGGATTATCCCGATGTAAACTCGGCACAATTCTTCAGCAATTCCATTGACACCCGCACCAAAGGAATTGATGCCGTACTCTCTTACCGAACCTTATTGGGAAGTGGCACGCTGAATCTTTCGGCAGCAGCCAATTTCACACAAACACAAGTGACCAATGTACATGTACCGAGCGGCTTGGTAGGAACGGCTACGCAAGAAGTAAAAGATTATTTGTCGCAGCGCATTTTCTTTGATCGCCAACAAAAAGGCCGCTACGAACAAGGTACGCCTCAAAATAAGTTGATTGCTTCCGCCGGCTACACATACAAGCGATTCACTCCCTATGTGCGTGTCACTCGCTTTGGCGAATACACTTTCTTCGCGACACAAAACAACTTAGATGATGCGAATGGAGCCCGCGATCAACAATACAGTGCCAAGTGGGTGACTGACTTTACACTCAGCTATCAACTCAATAGTTACATCGCACTGAGTGTAGGTGGTAACAATGTGTTTGATGTTTATCCCGATAAACAACGAATTGAAAATGATCAAACCGGAGCATTGCCTTGGGGTACCGCTGCCGGACAACAATTTGGTTTCAATGGAGCATTCTATTATGGTCGTGTTGCTTTCACATTTTAAAAATAAATGATTATGAGTTCAAAAAAATCTGCACTACTCGCTTCGTCGGTGCTACTCGCCCTGACGGCGTTGGGTCAATCGGGAAACAAGGTTACCGATTCATTAGTGGCGCGCTCGATTCATAAAAAAATTATCACCATCGATGCGCACATTGATTTACGTCCCGATTTTAATGCAACCGGAAACAGTGCTGCCAAAGAAACGCTCGATCAATTTGATTTGCCTAAGTTGGAGCGGGGTGATTTGGATGTAGCGACAGTCGCTCTGTTTGCCGATCCTGCGGTCCGAACTCCCGAAAATATAAAAGTAGCACGTCAGCAAATTGATGCGAAGCTTTCGGCACTCAAACAATTCGTTGCACAAAATCCGCAGCGATTGGAGTTTGCGTCTTCAGCCGCGGATATTGAACGAATCAATGCCAAGGGCAAGCACGCTATTTTGTTAAGCTTCCTCAATGCGCTATCGCTTGGGCAGGATATTTCCCTGATTGAAAAATACTACAAGGAAGGCGTGCGCGTGTTTGGATTTACGCATGCCGGAAACAACGATTGGGCTGATTCATCGCGACCGGTTGCTGCGTATGGAGATCAACCCAATGCATTAGGTGGATTGAGTGAGTTGGGAAAGAAAGGTGTGGAAGAGCTCAATCGGTTGGGTATTGTAATTGATGTTTCGCAACTGACACCGGCCGGAGTTTACCAAGTGGTTCAATTGACAAAAGCCCCCGTAGTTGCAACACACTCGGCCGTATATGGTCGTGTTGAAAATTCGCGCAACCTCACCAACGATGAGCTGAAGGCGATTGCCGCCACCGGTGGTGTAGTTCACATTGTTCCGTTTACTCCATACCTAAAAGTGGATAAGCAATTCCGTGACGACTACATCAAAAAGATTTGGGAACCTTTTGGATTAGTCTATGGCAAAGATGATCCTAAAACGAAGCTCGATGCAGCCACGTATCAAAAACATTTGGACGCTTACCGCGAATTTTCGCGAAACGAGTGGCGCTACAGCAACTTGACGGATTACCTGGATGCGGTTGATTATGCAGTGCGACTGATTGGCATTGATCATGTTGGCTTTGGCAGCGACTTTAATCATGGTGGTGGTGTCACCGGTTACAACAGTGTAGCAGAAGGACCTAATGTAACCTACGGACTTTTAAAACGCGGCTACAGCGAAGAAGACATTCGAAAATTATGGGGTGGAAATTTTCTGCGGGTGCTGAAGGAAGTAGAAGCAAGAAAAGTGGTTAAAGCGGTTGATTCGAAAACAACTCCTGTTGGATCCAAGTAATAAAACGATTGAGTATGAACATAACAAAAAATTTATTTATTGCAGGGGTAGCCACGTTGGCTGCCGCCTGCTCTTCACCGGAAAGCCACGAATTGCAACTTGGCAACTGGCGAGGAGAGTTCGCCATTGAAGACAAACGGATTCCCTTCAATTTTGTAGTGGAAGACGACACCAGTTCATTGGTGAAAGTATACCTTACCAATGCGGACGACAAAGCACCTTTGGATAGTGTGTACTACAAAGGCGATTCGGTAATCGTATCCATTCAGGTGTACGATGCTTTGTTGGTGGGTAAAATAACAGGCGATTCGCTGAAAGGATACTTCCGAAAAAATCAGATCGCCAAACAAGGTGTTCCATTTGTGGCTGTGCGCAATCAAACAAAACGATTTACACTCAACGACACATCGGCTACTCATTCGGTGAATGGTAAATGGTCTGTCAATCTGATTAGCGAAAAAGATGGTAAGCCGGTTTCACGCTATACCGTCGGAGTCTTTAACCAAAGCGGAGCGCAAGTGACAGGTACTATTTTAACCACCACTGGCGACTATCGTCATCTGGAAGGTGTGCTGGACGGAACACAACTAAAACTTTCAGCATTCAGTGGCTCGAACCCTTCGTTGATCAATGCAGTATTAGTAGATAGTCTCCATCTATTGGGGGAGTTCATCACACCCAACGGAAAAGTGATTGTGGAAGCTACTAAAAGCGATACGGCTCAACTACCAGATCCCTACAAACTAACCTACTTAAAGTCCGGCTACGAGCGCTTGTCGTTTTCGTTTCCAAATCTAAATGGAAAGCCTGTTGCTTTAACCGATGAGCGTTTCAAGGGAAAAGTGGTGGTGTTTACAATCTCCGGCAGTTGGTGCCCCAATTGCGTGGACGAGGCATCTTTTCTTTCACCGTGGTACAAGCAAAACAAAGATCGTGGTGTAGAGGTGCTCACGCTTTCGTTTGAGCGCAAAGATGATTTTGAATTTGCCAAAGAGCGCATTGGGAAGTTTATCAAAAAGTTTGACATCGGCTATGAAGTACTTTTTGCAGGCATTGCCGACAAAAAAATAGTAGCTGAAAAACTGCCGGAGCTAAATACGTTTCTATCGTTTCCCACTACTTTTTTTATTGATCGGGAAGGGCGCGTGCGAAAAGTACACACCGGCTACAACGGCCCCGCTACCGGAAAATATTATCAGGAATTTATTAAAGAGTTCAATGAACAGGTCGATGCCCTCGTGGCCGAACCGGCGAAAGAAAAAACAGCTAGCGAATAGTACCCAAAGAAAGATGTATGACTCCCCCAAAACAAGTAGCACCGCCTATGTATCAACAAGTGTATATTGACAGAGGCAATGGCCCTGTAGTAATTTTGTTGCACGGCTTATTTGGCAACATCAGTGTATGGATGCCGATGGTCGATGAACTTCAAAAGACCCATCGGGTCATCATCCCACGGCTTCCGTTGTTTGATTTGCCATTGGCACAAACCAATGTATCCTTTTTGGTACGGGTGCTACATGAGTTTATTGAGTGGCATCAGCTTTCGTATGTCACGTTGGTGGGGCATGCCGTAGGGGGACAGGTAGCACTCTTTTATGCCCATCAACACCCTGAAGCAGTGGAGAAGATTGTTTTAGTAGGAAGTAGTGGTTTGATGGATCAAAACCCAGCAGATGATTCGGGTTCATCTCTTCCTACTAATTACAATTTCATCAGCGAAAAAGTGCGCACGGCCTTTTACCAGGAAGTGCCCGAAGTAGAAAAACTGACACGTGATATTTATGATACCGTGCAAAGCTTACCCAAGCGCATGGTGCTCACTTCGTTGGTACAATCTTCGCTGCACAGCAAAGTGGCCTCTTTTTTAGGCAAGTTAGAGCTACCTGTTTTGTTAATCTGGGGACTGCAGGATAAGATTTCACCGCCGGAGGTAGCGCTTCATTTTCATGACTTGCTCAAGAATGCCGAGATGAAGTTCATTGACAAATGTGGACATGTTCCTATGATTGAGCAGACCGCCGAATTCAATCGGGCACTCACCCAATTTTTGAAGCACCATGAAAAATTCTAAACTACTTCTCACACTGAGCATCTTCTTGTTTTCGGCAGCAGCCCGGGCACAGGCAGATACCGATGTTCTGACCTGGTATTTTTCGTTGGCACAAGGCACACCAAAACTGAATGCCGAAAATCAGTTGGTGATTTCGGTAGACATAAAGCCTGGATACATATTGTATGCTTCCGGTTTTTCGGAAACATCCGTCGGGCCCATTCCTACTCAGATTCGATTTAGTGCCAAAGACGGTTTTCAGGTGGCGGAGCCTTTGCGATCTATTCACCCTCAGGCGATTCAAGACGAGGGATTTGGGCTGGCGTATCAATTTTTTTCCGAACAGGCCGAGTTCCGGCAATGTTTTTTTCTGAATCGACCGAACATTGTTTTGCGTGGCGCAATCGTTGGAAAGTATGTGCATCAGGCATCGGGCAAAGAATTTCCATTTGAAAAGTCGTTCGAACTTCCGCTCAGCAATGCACAATAAATAAGGAAGGCATCTTATTACTCTACTCGTTTAGTAGATTTTGTTTAGCTTTGCGAAAAATGAGAATTTATGGCATTCAACTTTGTGGCGGTGGCTATTCCGGCTTTCTTCATTTTCCTCGGGTTAGAGTATGTGGCGGCGATTCGGCAGAAGAAACAGCACATATTTAAGTTCGATAGCTCGGTGGCCAATCTTACCATTGGTATTGCCGAACGGTTGCTTAATTTATTTATCACCACGTCATTTTACGGAGCATTCGTATTTGTCTATGAGCGCTTTGCACTTTGGCAAATTCCCAACACGTGGTGGGTATGGGTTATTTTGCTTTTAGCTACTGACCTGGTTTGGTATTGGTATCATCGGCTGGGTCATGAAATTAATTTGTTTTGGGCCGCTCACATCGTGCATCATCAAAGTGAAGAGTTTAACTACACCGTTTCGGCTCGCATCACTACGATTCAGGCTATCGTGCGAAACGTATTTTGGTGCTTGTTGCCGTTGGCCGGATTTCATCCCACCATGGTTTTTGCCACGTTGGTAATTCACGGAGCGTATTCTTTCTTTACGCATACACAATTGATTAAAAATTTAGGTTGGCTCGAATACATTTTCATCACACCTTCACTGCATGGGGTGCATCATGCATCCAATGAAAAATACATCAATAAAAATTATGGCGATCTTTTTGTGTTCTGGGATAAAATATTTGGCACTTTCCAAAAAGAGGAAGAAGAAATCAAGCCGGTATATGGACTAACACATCCACTCAAAAGTTACAGTTTTATGTGGCAACATTTTCATTATTTTCTGGAATTAAATTATGCCATGCGCCGAACCGATGGCTGGCTGAATAAGGCACGCGTACTTTTTGGAAAACCCGAAAATCTCAACCAACATATTCGTCCGGCCTTGGAGCGAATTTACCTGCCCCACAAACAGGAATTGAAACCTACCGTGCGTTTCAAGGCGTATTTGGTAATTCAGTTGGCAGCAGCCGTGTCGCTGTTATTTTTTGTTTCCGGATTCTTTTTCTCTCTCAATGCTGTGGACAAAACAGTTAATAGCCTGCTCATTTTAGTGACCATCGTAAACTGTGGAGCACTTTTAGAGCAACGCCGGTGGATTTATTATCTCGAATACATTCGCTTGCTTTTAATTATATTCTATTTCAGCTTTTGGATTGGAAGTATTGAACTATTTTTACTATCGCTGGTGGTATTGCTCGTGGTAAACAGCACGCTGCCCACAAAAAAGCTTTATTTAAAATTTGTATACGATTCTTCCAATTGATCTGACCTTGCATGGAAAATAACAAAGGGCGCCTGGGCGCTTTATTGCCATTATTCGTTTTTTTGGTAGTCTACCTTTTCACGTCCATCGCCCTGCAAGATTTTTATAAGATGCCGGTGTTGGTGGCATTTCTGCTAGCAGCTGTAGTGGCGTTCGTGCAATATCCGTCCATACCTTTTGCCAGAAAAGTAGATGAGTTTAGCCATCAGATGGGCGATGCGAATATCATGCTCATGTGTTTTATTTTTTTGCTGGCGGGTGCCTTCGCGGCCATCAGTAAAAGCATGGGCGCGGTAGAATCTACGGTCAACTTTGCCCTCACGTATTTGTCGCCCAGCCTCATCATTGCAGGACTGTTTTTGATTGCGTGCTTCATCTCCATTTCGCTGGGCACATCCGTTGGCACGGTGGTAGCCCTTTCGCCGATTGCTGTTGGGTTTAATGAGTCGATGCCCGGTGTACTGGCCGTGGCCTTAGGTGCCGTGGTAGGTGGTGCCATGTTTGGTGATAACTTATCAATGATTTCAGATACTACCATTGCTGCTACGCGTACACAAAATGTAGAGATGCGCGATAAGTTCAAGGTGAACTTTTGGATAGCGTTGCCGCCTTCTATCATCACTTTTTTGATTTATGCTTTCGCAGGAACAGTTACCGATGCAGTAGTGATTGCAGGAGAGCATCCGTATTCTCTCATCAAAATTGTTCCGTATGTTTTTGTGTTAGTGGCCGCACTCACGGGGCTGAACGTGATCTGGGTTTTGCTCAGCGGCATCGCTCTGACGGCCATTATCGGTATTGCAACGGGAAGTTTGGATGGATGGCAGGCAATCAGTTCAGCCAATGCCGGTATGGCCTCCATGTTTGAGTTAAGCATTACGTGTATAATAATCGGGGGTATTGTCGGATTGATCCGTTACCAGGGAGGCATTGATTTTATTCTGTATCATGTTTCGCGGTTGATCAAAACGAAACGGGGTGGTGAGTTGGGCATTGCCGGCCTTACTGCCTTGGTCAATGCAGCCATAGCCAACAATACGATTACTATTTTGATTGTGGGTCCACTAGCCAAGACCATCGCCGACAAAAATGAAATTGACGGCAAACGAAGTGCGAGTATACTCGATACTATTTCTTGTTTTGTGCAAGGCTTGTTGCCGTACGGTGCGCAGCTATTGGCGGCTGTTGCCATTGCGCAACAAAAAGTGACTGCATTTGAAATCATTGGTTACATGTATTACCCCTTCTTGTTGGGCATCGCCACATTGGTGTTTATTTTTCTGAGGAGGAAGTGATTTTCTACTAATCAACTGGTTTCGTTGGAGTGTTCCCGCTGGTTTAGTCAGCACTTTTATCAAATCATCTTTGGCTAGGACGGTAAAATAAAATTTGGATGCCTCATAAACTTGAGGCATTTTTGTTAGAACCTACCTAACCAATTATGGAAAAAATACCACTCACCGACCGGAAGTATGTTCCTACCTTCATATTTGTGACCAGCTTATTTATGCTGTGGGGGATAGCCATATCCATGGGCGATGTGCTCAACCGCCATTTTCAGAATGTGCTGAACGTACCAATATGGAAATCTGGCTTGGTACAATTCTCTATTTTTGGGGCTTATGCAGTAATGGGAATACCGGCAGGGTTATTCATGAAAAAATACGGATATAAGAACGGTGTGTTGTTTGGGTTGTGTTTGTATGCCATCGGTGCTTTCTTATTTATACCAGCAGCGGGTGCCGAGTCGTTCGGATTTTTTCGATTAGCACTTTTTGTTTTGGCTTGCGGACTAGCTACACTTGAAACAGTTGCCCATCCCTTCGCTGCGGCATTAGGAGATGAGCGAAGATCGGAGCAACGATTAAATTTTTCGCAAACATTTAATGCAGTTGGAACTATAATCGGACCATTGCTTGGCGCGTATTTTATTTTTGGAGATGTACTGACGGGTAATACGCAAACGGATTTATTTTCAGTTAAGATACTTTATTCTGCTATAGGAGCAACTGTCTTTATGATTGCGGTGGCATTCTGGTTTGTAAAAATTCCGCCTCTTCAAGAAGCTAGAAATTTAGAGGGAACTCAGCGATCATATCGTGAATTGTTTCAGTACAAACATTTTCGATGGGCAGTAGTTGCGCAATTTTTCAATGTGGCTACGCAAGGAGGAACGTGGGCATTTTTTATTAACTATGCAGTGACCTATATGCCAAATATGTCTGACCAAAAAGCTGCTGTTTATTTTTCGGTAAGTATGCTGATGATGTTGATTGGCAGGATGGCAGGTACATATTTAATGAATTTTATCGCACCGAATAAGCTGCTTGCTTTGTTTTGTCTGGGAAGCATCTTTATGTGTTTGATCATTTCACAGCATCTTGGTTGGTTATCATTTGCCTGTTTGATTGGCCTACAATTTACGTTCAGCATTATGTTCCCGACCATATTTGGGTTAGGTATGCGGAACTTGAGTGATTTGCGTGAGAAGGCATCTTCAATAATTGTAATGGGTGTAGTAGGAGGTGCGGTGTTTCCTCCCATCATGGGTTATGTGGCCGATAAATACAGTGTGGCAACAGCCTACTTGTTGCCCATTATCTGTTATTTCATGATTTTCTTGTTTGCTGTGAAATTTTATAAACCCTCAGAGGTAGAAACAACGGCCAAGCCGTAAATCAAAATCTAAAAAATAGCGTTATAGCACACGAACGAGTTGTTAAACGTGGTATGAAATTTATTTTTGGATCAATAAGTTATCTCTTTGCAGTGTGTTGCTGGGCGCAACCGACCATCGCTTTGGTGAGCGATACACAAAAGCCCATGTGTGTAGAAAAGATTTGGCGCAGGACAAATCATAATACGCTGGCAACCCAATTGATTTTTCAGCAATTGATCAAAACCCAACCAACAGATTTATTTATTCTGGGTGATGTAGTTTCGGTGGGCCACAGCGAAAGAAAATGGAAAGCGATTGACGGCTATTTAAAGGAGAGTCGCGCTAAAGGTATTGCCGTAACCGCCTTGCTGGGAAACCACGACGTGATGTTCAAAGCGACCAAAGGTGAGGCTGTATTTCAAAAACGCTTTCCGGACCATGTGCGAACCGGATTTTTTAGGATCGCCGATTCGGTTGCGTTTGTGTTGTTGAATTCTAATTTTTCAAAAATGTCGAATAGCGATCGCGCCAAGCAAAAAAGTTGGCTGGCTACTACTATGAGCGAGTTAGATGCCAACCCGGCGGTGCGAGTTATTGTGATGGGTTGCCATCACGCACCTTTTTCGAATAGTAAGGTGGTAGGTTCTTCCACCGAAGTTCAATCCGCTTTCGTACCTGCGTATCTCGCATCGGCGAAAGCAAAACTTTTTATTACCGGCCACTCACACGGGTTTGAGCACTTTCAAAAGTCAGGAAAAGATTTTTTGGTAATCGGTGGAGGCGGAGGTATTCATCAGCCCCTTAGAATCAAAGATGCGGCACACGAAGAACTCGAACCTGGTTACAAACCCATGTTTCATTATTTGTTGTTGCAACGTAATCACTCTTCGTTGAAACTGGCATCGTATCCGTTGTTGACTGATTTTTCCGGATTTGGTGAACCTCACATTATTTCGATTCCATAGTATGAAACGTTGGTTGTGTTGGGTGGCGTTGTTGCCCGCGATTTCATTCGCGCAGAAAAATTGTCAATTGAAGTTGGATAAGGACAGCATTCAGGTGTACACCTGCGATCCAGAGAATTCGAAGTTTAAAACGATTCAATCCAAATTTTATTTAAAAGCAAGCCAGCGGCAATTGAAAGCCATGCTACTCGATGTAAATCACTTGGCCGATTGGCAAGACCAGACGGTGAGCGCCAAGTTGCTGAAGAAAGTGAATGAAAACGAAATCATTTATCACACCGAAGTAAAAGCACCCGTAGTCGACAACCGCGATTTTGTCATCCGACTGACTATTCAGCAGGTCAATGCGCATGAGATGAGGGTTACGCTGGTGAGTATCCCCGATTACATTCCCAAACAAAAAAATGTGGTGCGTGTGCCCATGTCACGAGCGGTGTGGGCAGTGAAAGAAATAAAGCCCGGACAGCTTTTGGTGAATTACTCTCTCGAGATAGACTTGGGAGGCACATTACCCGCTTGGGTGGTTAACTCACTTTCGCACAAAGCGCCTTATCAAACTTTTATGAGTATGAAGGCAAAGATTGGGAATTACAAATTCTAAGATTACCAACAGAGTCGTAGCCTACTCGAGATTTACCCTTGAGGGGACCTCTAAAACTTTTTTTATCACCTCAACCCCTTCCCTTCTCCACGGAGAGAAGGGGCTGAGTTTTTAGAAGTGCCCTTGATCATTCATACTGACAATACCGTCAGGATTTGCGATCGAGTCGCACCACATTTTCTACATGCACGGTGTGTGGAAACATGTCCACCGGCTGAATGTCGGTGACCGTATATTTTTCAGATAACAACTGCAAGTCGCGGGCTTGTGTTGCGGGGTTACAACTCACATACACAATCCGATTCGGTGCCGCTTTCAGCAACATGCGGCAAACATCTTCATGCATGCCGGCACGTGGTGGGTCTGTAATTACCACATCCGGACGGCCATGTTCAGCGAGAAAGGCATCGTTGAGCAAGTCTTTCATATCACCTGCATAAAAATCGGTATTGCTGATTTGGTTGATGTGTGCGTTCACTTTTGCATCGGCGATGGCAGCTTCTACATATTCGAGGCCAATTACTTTTTTAGCGTGCCCGGCCACAAAGTTGGCGATGGTGCCGGTGCCGGTGTACAAATCGTAAACAAGTTCGTTGCCCTGCAAGTCCGCCATCTGCCAAGCTACTTTGTACAATTCAAATGCCTGCTCGGAGTTGGTTTGGTAAAATGATTTGGGACCCACGCGAAATTGCAGAGTGCCGGAGCCATCGGGCTTGGGCATGTGCTCGGTGATGTACGGATTGCCTTTCCAGCAGATGACATCAAGATCGGCGAATGTATCGTTTCGCTTTTCGTTGACGATGTAGTTAAGTGAGGTGACTTGTGGAAAGTGGTCAGCAATGGCGGTGAGAATTTTTTCTGTCCACTCCAGTTGCTGTTGTGCTACTTGTAAGATGACCATCATCTCTCCGATGACACTATTTCGGATGGTGAGTGTGCGCACGAAGCCGGTTTGTGATCGCAGGTTGAAGAAAGGAATATTTTCTTTTTCGGCTACCGCTTTTACCAATAGGCGAATGGCGTTGGAAGGATCAGGTTGCAGGTAGCAGGTGGCTACGTCAAACACGCGATCGTACATTTTAGGAATGTGATAGCCAAGGCCGTTTTCAAATCGCTTTTGTTCGATGGCACTGGTAAGTTCTTCCTTGGTAAGCCACCGGTTGGCGGTAAACGTAAAGTCGAGTTTGTTACGGTAGTATTTGGTTTTGACCGATCCGATGATGGGTTTAATGGGCGGCAATGCAAGCCCCCCGATGCGTTCCAGATTATCAATTACCTGTTGTTGTTTGTACAGCAATTGTTCGTTGTATTGAATGTGCTGCCACGAACACCCGCCACACGTACCAAAATGTCCGCAAAAGGGGGTATCACGCATAGCCGATAACTGCAAAATTTTGGTAACGCGGCCCTCTAAAAAGCTGCTTTTTATCTTGGTGAGTTCAATTTCAACCACATCGCCGGGGGCACCACCTGTGATAAAAACCACTAAACCATTGTATTTTGACAGGCATTTGCCTTCGGCAGCCATTTTTTCGATCGTAATCTGATCTAATTTGTCGCCTCTTTTTAGCTGCATGTATTCACTTTATTAAACCGGGCGAAATTACAGAAATGGGAGTTTTAGTAGTGTACATATTTTGGTATCTTTCAAAATCAATTTTGAACGGTATGAAGAAGCTGTTGTTTACACTATTGTTGTTGGTTTCCTTTCCGGTGATGGCCTCGCACATTGTAGGCGGAGAGTTTGAGTTGCTGCATATTTCCGGAAGTACCTACCGACTCAACCTGATTTTATATTTCGATAAGAAAAATGGATCGTTTGGGGCGAAAGATCAAACAGTGATTGCTTCCATATTCAGAAAGTCGGATAACGTTTTTATCAGAAATGTTACATTGCCACTCACATCCGAATCGGATGTTTCCTACATGCAGCCAGCCTGTTCAGATGGAGAAATACAAACGTTGAAACTTACCTACACTGCGTTGGTTGATTTGAATGCAAACGATTTTGCAGATCCGGGTGGATATTATGTTTCCTGGCAACGTTGCTGCCGGAATTACAGCATCGATAATATTTACAGTCCGGTAGCACCGTCACCACCTACAACCAATCCCTTCTTATTCGCCGGACAAACATTTTATTTGGAGTTTCCACCTGTCGTGAAAAACGGTGAGCCGTTCATTGATTCTTCACCCAAGTTGTTTCCCCCATTGAATGATTATGCCTGTCCGAATAAACCCTACTACACTGATTTTGCCGGAGAGGATGAAGATGGTGATTCGCTGGTTTATTCTCTGGTAACCCCACTCAGCACCTTTACCAGCGATGCTTTACCGATTATTGCACCGGGCCCATATCCTGAAGTAAAATGGAAAGGCTCTTATTCACTCACGAATATCATCAACGGATTGCCTGATTTGCGTATCAGCACCGATGGATTGCTCACCTGTACCCCGCGCACACAAGGCTTATTTGTTTTTGCTGTGAAGGTGGAGGAGTTTAGAGACAAGGAAAAAATAGGGGAGAGCCGACGCGACTTTCAAATGTTGGTTTTGGATAAATGCCCGGTGGCCTCACCGCCCGTGATTACCGGAAAGAAATTAACCGATGCCTCTTTCACGTACCTCAATAAAATGTCTGTGAGTTTTGATAACACAGTAACCGATGCGAACCGATGCATTGAGGTACGTGTATCTGACCTTGATGCATCCAAACCGGATCAAGGAAATATGGAATTTGTGAGCATCCGGGTGGTTGGACTAAATTTTAAAAATCCGAAGCTTAATCAAATTTTGCCTTCCGTCAGCACGGCCGTTTTGATGAATGGAAGCACAGCTGATTTTCGAATTTGTTTCCCACAGTGTCCTTACTTTGATGGCCCGTATGAAGTGGGTATCGTTGTTTCTGACGATGCCTGTACGCAACCCCTCACCGATACGCTACGCGTTACAGTAAACACACAACCTCCTCTAAACCGACGTCCTAAGTTTGTTACGCCAGATTTGGTGACGGCACAAATTACCGAGGGAGACACGCCCGCACCTTGGCCGTTTCAAGTAACCGATGCGGACTTGGACGATCTGGTGTTGTCATACAAAACCGACGGGTTTAAATTGGAAGATTATGGCATGTCTCTTACGTACACACAACAAAAAGGACTGGTGAATGGGCAAATCGTCTGGGACCCGCGTTGTAATGTGTTTGATTTTACCAAGCGCACCGAATTCAACATTCAGATTTTAGTGGACGACAAAGACCAATGTGGATTTGGAATTCCGGATACGGCAGTTTATAAATTGAAAATTAAATTGCCGGGCAACTCTGCTCCGGTCATTGATACCGACATCACTTCTGACCCCGAAGAGAAAAGCGTTTGGATTCCCCGCAAAATTTTAGAAACCGTTGAGTTTAATGTGACCGGAAAAGATATTGCCGACAACGACTTGCTGGTGTTGGGCGTGAAAGGTATTGGTTTTAATTTATCAGATTATGCTATTTCATTCCCAACGGCTACGGCAAATGGAACAGTGACATCTAAGTTTTCGTGGGATATTGGTTGCTTCAATATTGATTTGAAAAAGAAGAGCACCTACACGTTTCAGTTTACAGTGGTGGACAATGCCAATAAATGTCGCTTTTACAAAGCAGATACCGTTACTGTGGATATTAAGTTTTTAGAACCCGATAATGCACAGCCCTTGATCAACATTGTTAACCCATCAAATATAGAAATCGGTAATTCTACTGTAGAATATACACTGGGTAAGCCTATTGAATTTACCGTGCAAGGCACCGACACCGACGTGTTGAGGGGCAAAGATAACTTATCGCTTACGTTGATGAGCGCTACTGGAAAAGTGCCGCCGACCGGATTTACTTTTTTGGATAAAAGCGGAAAGTCACCTGTCAGTTCGGTGTTTACGTGGACACCCGATTGCAGTATATTTAAAAATGGCGTCTACGAAAATGAATATGAATTTAAGTTTAGTCTCATCGACGATCGTTGCCTGAATGCGAAGGGAGATCAGATTTCAGTGAAGGTGAAAGTAAAAGATATTGAAGGCTCGTCCGGTAAATTTGAGATGCCCAATGTATTTACGCCCAACGGAGACAAAGTGAATGAATATTTTTTGCTGGAAGGCACAGGCTCGATGGGCGAGCCCATTAGCGTGTTACCAAAAGACAACTGTGTCGATCAATTTGTGTCAGTTAAGATCATCAACCGATGGGGTGATGTGGTGTTTGAAAGCAAAGACCGCGACTTTATGTGGGATGCCAAGGGAATGGCCCCGGGCGTTTATTTTTACCGACTACAGTATACCAACAAAGAGTTTAAAAGTTCGCTGACAGTTTATTATTGATGGCTCTCTAAAAACTCACCACAACTTGTTCTGTGAAGAAGGGAATGGTTGAGGTGACAAAAGAATTCTGGAACTTCCTTCAAGTTTATAGCGCAGCAGAAATGGTGTTACTTTTTTTGATAAAAGCTACCTTTTCGCGCCATGTTACACGCAGCCACACATCTTTTTCACCGCTAACCGTCAGGCGGTGACCTTCTTCAACAATATCGACTACCGATGCACCGGCAGAAGGACCACTCATAAGGTAGACTGGCGATTGAGATACAATTACCAAGGGCTTGGGTTCGCCCAAATTGATAAACCATGCTAACCCGATTGCGGTGATAGTGAGTAAGAAAGCTGGCACCACCACTGATTCATTTCTTTTTTTCTGAAATACAACCCACGCAAAAAAGAAAAATAAAACGGTGGCAATCACCCACTTAATGGAATCAGAGTTTTTATGAATCCACCCGTTCAATTGCGATTGCGCGGTAGGTTTATAGCCTTCGAGATCATATTTGTCGGCCAGTTCTTCCATTTTGGCCAGCGTTTGTTCATCGTCAGTGGCTTGGTGGTAGAGGTCGAGGTAGTACAGCGCCCTCGATTGATCGAGACCTTCTTTGATGTAGGCCATTTTGAGCAGCATGGCGGGAGAATATTTTTTGTCGCGCAGCAACGAATCGTAGAGCCGGAAAGACTGCGTGTACTGCTTGGCGCTAAAAAGAGAGTCAGCTTTTAGCAGGATGGCGTTATTTTGTCCTTGAATAGCCAAGGGAATGCCAATAAGTACAAGAATTTTTAAAATCTGGGTTTGCATTATTTTCTTATTCGATTACCTTTGCGTCCTCAATTACGGAAATGCCTTTTAAAAGGGCAACTGTAAGCTTAAATCTTCTAATGGATTAGTCCTACGAAGCTTTAGCGGAGTAGGATCTCGTAGCTCAGTCGGTAGAGCATTACACTTTTAATGTAAGGGTCCTGGGTTCGAATCCCAGCGGGATCACAAAAAGTAAAGCCAATCACCTGATTAATAAGGGATTGGCTTTTTTATTTTGCGTCTGGTAGCGGTATTGGTAGCTTTTAAGAGATTAGATTTAGTTTTTAATTGCTTAACTGGTATCTGAAAGTACAACAACAAAATCTTTATGCTCCGGAAATTAGGTATAGTGTTTCTAGTTTTGATAGTTGCTTGTCAAAACGATGATTTAACCACTAAACCACCTCCTTCAAGTGATACACCATTTGATGATTTTTGGTTTTCTACCTCATTCGGAGTCCCTGCGACAAGTCCGGCATACTATTTTAACACTTTCGCAATGGTTAATCAAAAGCAAATTAAGTTTGGTTACTATGGTTACCTATCTCAAGGTATTGAAGTTCCGTCCTCTTGTAGTCGAACTTGGTTAAAAACAAATAATACATTAACAGTTAATGCCAAGTGTACTTTACAACGAGAAGGAAATGCAAGTCCGAATAATTTAGAATGGCCTTCTTCGCTGACCTATGAGTTTAACGCAGTTGCTGATCTATCAACATTGAAAGTAACCTCAGCTAAGTTAAGTATATCAGGTTACAAAGAATATGATTTTCTGGAGGTAATAACTCTTGAGAAATTTAGAAATGCCCTTGGATTCGATCAATTAGTATTAAGCGGAACACTAAAAGTAACTACAGTCGACAAAAGAGAATTGACATTCCAGATTGCTTTCTCAGAAAGGTTGAATTAGGTTTTTATTAACTCTTATTCATTGAGGTCAGATTGAACCCCTTTTTTACTTTTTCATCATTTTTCATTGCAAAAATCTTCTTTCGGCTTGCCGGGTTCAATCCGAACTTGTCGGAGTGCTTTAGAATCTTATCATAACAATCCTTCATAACATTATATTCAGGCCGGAGAACCTCAAAACCATTTTGTGAGGTTTGAGTCAATCCCTTCGCATTCAATATAGCAGAACATTTTGAATACTGATCGAGCGCGTTTGCAAGCATTTCGAGACCGTGAATATCTACATTCATCAATCCCATCTTATCCGAGCAGTGCTTTTTGATTTCTTCAAAAATGATTTGGCCTTCTTGTGTTAGTATCATAGTTAGTTAATTGTTTAAAGGGTTCATGGGAAGTATAAGCGAAGTTTATTTAATGGAAGTGCGCTTAGTCGTTGTAGGTTGCTCAAATTTATAATGCACCCCCCTGCTGTATTTGATTTAAGTTTTTATAGGGCAAGTGTGAAGTCAATAGTTTGAATGTCTCGACCCAGGTCTGGCAATGGTATTCTATTTTCATGGCTAAAAATTATTAACCCATGATCGGGACAAAGTGCCATGAGCTTCTGAAATTCAGAAGGGGTCAAAATCTTGTCTTCGACTTCGATCCGACCGTCTTCCAGTTGGTGTGCCGTTATTATTTTTCCCATGGTTTTTTCTTTGTAAAGTATTTTACCCAAACCAGTTGACTATCTGGCATAAGAGCACAAAGCATTTCGACTTCTGACTTCGTTAGTATCTTTCCATCGACTGAAAAGGAATCTTGCCCTACCTCATTAGCTACAATCATCTTTTGTGGCCTGTTAGTTGTCTTCATCTTGTACTAGGTTAGTATGTGCTAATAGTTCTTTAAGTGTAGCCTCGCTCAATTTTGAATAATCAATCTTAGCAGTCGGGGTTTCGCTACTTTCAATTTTCAACTCCTTTGACTTTGGCAATACATAAGCGAGTAACTCGGTCAAAAAGTGAAGCTTCTCTTTTGGGCTTACCTCGGAGTAAATTGCTTCGATCTCTTCAAGTTTGCCGGATAAAAACAAAGTGATCTTTTCTTTGATCTCACCTTGCAAACGGTTAGTAGCTCCTTTGGGCTTTAGTCCTTTGTGGCCTGATTTTAGGCGTCCGTTTTCATCTCTGAAATTACTTTCGATAAACTCCATATTTTATTGATTTAATAATCTCCTTTCTAAAGAGTGTAATTAGAACAACTATAAAAATTATTAGACTTTCCATCATTTACTTAGTTTTTGTGTTTTCCTGTTTCTAATCCGATAAGTTGAAATAGTGCTTTGTATCTGGTCTGCCTTTCTTTTTGTTAGCCGACCATTTTTAAGAAATACTCCGGGCTTCTCTCTCTTCGCAATCCTTACAGTTTGCAAAGTCCCAGCTCCAAAATCTTCAAAGGATTTTTGAACGCTAACTAACCCAATTGAGGAGGCTACCTTTTTTAATTTGCTAACTTTGCCGATAGATATTTGACAAGCTTTAGCAAGAAACCCGGAGGGAATTGAGATTTGATTTGTGAATCCCCTTTCGCTCACTCTCCCTTTTCCCTTCCGGATTGCTTTTTCTATTGAGGTAACCTTTGCGCCAAAGAGCATAGACTCAAAAATTTCCTTATCCCTTATCTCTCTGAGTGAGGCTTCAAATGATTGAAGATTGAAGCAATGTAAAGCGGTTATAAATTTCCAACTCCTCAGATAGTAGGCTTTATCATCTTCACCTATCGCTCCATCATTTAAAAGCGATTTAAGAAGCTTGTTAAAAGTCCTTTGATCTTTTCCATACTCCCGGCAAAGTCTGCCTATAAGTGATTTGTTGAAGTAGCCGGGTTGAAATCTTACTTTGAGGTAAGCCAATAGCCGGGAAGCTTCATTAATAGGCAAACCGGAAGGAATTGAAAATGATTTCATTTGATTGCCTCCTCGCGCGCTTTAAATAATTGCTCGTTCAAATCGCCATTTAAAAGCAAGCTCTTTGCCGTTACCGGGTCTAAATCAGTTTTGAATAGATCAAAGCCTAACTCTCTTTGAAAAAGGATTAAGGCTTTCTTATCATGGTCTCCAATGAATGTACCTCCACTAAGCGGAAAGAATCCGCTAACGTGTTTTCCCTTACTCACCAAAGAAAAGGCCGGGCTTTTCTTGTGAATGTAGATCGGATTGAGGAGGTATAAGGTAGGTGTGAAGATTGCTTCACCTTCGATTAAAACAAAAGCTGTTTTTGAATCAGGCTTCTTTGTGAATTTGTTAAATTGCATTCTCATTTTGTTAAATAGTTTAATGCCCGGAGCTTCAACCCCTCCGGGTTTTTTGTTGGTTAATGTTTCTTTTGAAATAGATTTTTAATGTCCTCAGATTTGAGGTAAGACCGCCTCCCAACTTTGTAGGTAGGCAGACCGCTGGCAATTAATTTGTAAACGAAAGAGCGACTACTTCCAAGCGTGGCTCTTGCTTCACCGATGGTGAGAAATTCTTTTTGTGTTGTTGCTTCCATGAGTGCAAATATTCATGGAAGTCCTCAGTTGTAAGTCCCTGAAAGTCGACTATTGGGGACGGATTTTTACTAACATTCTACCTACTATTGATCGTGCTATCTCATTCTTTCCTTTAAGATTTCTGAACCCCTTTTCCTCAGCCTCGAAATGAATCTTACCAATAGAAGCCGTCAAATCAATGTCCTTTTTCTTGCAGAAATTATAAAGCTTTTTCTCTAGCGGGGTAAGGGTTTTCTTTGTTTGCTCTTTCTTCTCTTGAGACTTAATTTTCAATCCCGCATCAAAATGATTCCGGTATTTTGGAATAGCCTCTTCTAAAAGTTTGTATAGATTTTTTACCCTCTCAATAGGGTCACCATGATTTAGTTTCCGGTCTAAGTCGAGATTATATTTTTTGTTTTCCTCCCTTGCACCCCATTTAGCAAAGGAGGGTATTAAACTTAAAACCCTCTCGACTTCCAGATTATAGATTTGTTGATCTTCAAGAATTTCTTCAGTAACTAATTTTCGCCTTTGAATCTCGGCCAAATGCCTTTTCAAATCGCGCCCTAATTTCTCATTTTGAGCTTCTAGCTCTTTTATTCTATCCCTAGCTTCAAGCAATTCAATTTTTAGTCTTTCCTCTTCCATGCTCGATAATTGCTTTAGTTATTTTAACTCGCCACCCTTTTGGATTTTCAACTTCATTTTTCCGACTGTTGATCTATTTAAAACTCGCTTGCCTTTTAGATTTCTGAATCCATGTTCTTCCGCATCAATTAAAATACCTGTAATTGATTGATTAAGGTTTATTCCTTTCCTTCGACAAAATTTATAAAGCTTCTCCTCTAGTTTAGTTAATTCAGATTCATCCTTAGTTTTTTCTTTCTTTTTATCCTTTTTGTCAAAAGGATCATATTTTGATTTAACGAATTCTTTCTCCTTCATTACCTCCACCAGTTGGACAAAAATTTCTGATTCTGGCATTGATGCTAAAAAATCGAATTCTTGCAATGTTAGGTTACCAATTGATTCAGTTAAGCGGTTGTTCTTTACCAAATCCTTAAACATTTTATTTGACTTTATAGAACCACTTAATAAAGCTTTAGAAGCTACTTTCTTTAATTCCTTTATAGCATTTGCAAACTCTTCATTGAAAGTCAAGAACTCTTCAAGTACCCCCTTATCAATCCCCTTTATTACTTTCATTTTTTGTAGCGATTAGAGCCTAATTTCAAAGGTTTTAGTTTGCAATTCTTAGTGGTGAAACATCAAACTTTTCTAATAGCTCATTTGCTGCATGGTCTTTATCTTCACTCAGGTAGTTTTTGAGAAGTACTTGAATTGATTTTCCGGTAATAGTGGCAATACTCGGAACGGTTATTCCCTTTTTTGATGCGATGTTGACAAAGGTTCTTACCATATCATGCGAACTTATTTCTTCATGAATGAAGACCTTTCGCATATTATCACCTTCACCTACTTCTATCGTTTTTGTTGGCCAAAGCTTTTTATAGATCGCTTTAATTCCCTCCCGGTATCTTTGTTCTGTCATATAAGGCAACCGATAGTTATTTCTTTCAAGCACTTGTTTCGCCAATGGAAGCACCGGGACTAAAACATACTTGCCCGTCTTTCTCATTTTAATTCTAAAGGCTGTTCTTTCTTCGTTCAGATGATCGCATAACCTTTGTAAGTCTGAAATTCTTACACCTGTGGAGGCTTGTAAAACGCTCATATCTCTGACTTGATTTAGCCAGCTCCCCGGCTCACTTTGCGCCCATTCTCTTAACTCGTTCTCCGTTAGGCTTATCTTTACCCCTTCTGTTTCTGCATACTCTATAAACGATATATTGAAGCCTAGCAAGCCTCCGTTTTTTATATGCCATTTAAGAAAACTCTTCATGTGCTTCTTTACCTTACTGATAGAGTTGGGGCTTAAATTTTTCTCATTTTCTCCACTGCCTACCCTCTTTGTAGTAAGGTAAGAATCAAATCTTTGGTAATCGGATAAGGTAAACTTTTCTGGCTTTACTGATTGCCTCCTCTGGCTTTCTAAAAACTCTTTAAGTTGTAGCTTACTGTTTGTATTATTTCTGATCGTTCCGGCTGTCCTCTTTTTTCCCTTTGGGGTTAATGTCTCGCCCATGTGTTGGATATATGCATCCCAGCGGGCTAAAAGCGAATCTTTGAAAATTGATTCTGGCAAAGTCTTCTTTTCGCTTGCGCGAAACTCTTTCCATGCTTCTTTTACCTTGTAAGGCTCAGGTTCACCTTCAATTACATTGACCGCTCTCTTATTAAATTTCTTTTTAAATTCGATTAACCACTCCTCTAAGTTTTCTTCTTTGGGCTTTCCTTGCTTCTTATCCCATTCGCGCGGCTCACACTTTTTGCCCGTGGCTATAAGTACTTTGTCTTCTTTGTGGGAGTATTTCAAGTAGATAGGATATTCCTGCTCTCTTTTCTTCTTGCCCAGCCTTAAAATAAATTTCGTTGAACTCATGGAATGGTAGCGGTAATGATAGCGGTGACTAGTGTATTTTACTGTCCTTAATAGTACACAAATTACCCTAAAATGGCTGTTCCATGCAAAGAATAAGGGAATTAAAATTTTTGGCGAGTCCCAGCGGGATCACATGAAGGCCTCAGGAAGCAATTTCAGAGGCCTTTTTGTTTTTCTTTAACACCGTTTTAACACGGATCATCATTTTCAATGTCTTGAGCGTCAATGAGTATCATCTGATACCCGCCAAGAAATAACTAGAAATTTTAGTCCCGGCTCCTCATTCAATTGATTTAAAAGGGAGATCGAGGAATAGTAGAATATCGCCTTGATAATAGAAAGGTTTCCGAGGAAAGATTCTGGCAGCTTTGGGAACAAAAATTTACTGTCATAGAAGAAGTAAAAAGAAATTAATAAAATCACTTCTGAAATAGCTGAAAGTTGCAGAGAAAATAAAACTATTAGTCTGAACGTCAAAATATTTACTGAAAGGAGCGACTGATTTGGTCGCTCCTTTTATTTTTACATGTAGTAGTAATATTTATTTGGAGGTGTAACACCATCATCGATGTACTGAATTATTTCTCCTACACGTTGCGCAAAACGAATAGTGATTGGCAAGCTGTCATAATAACTGCAATTATTAAAATTAAGTTTAGTCAGCGCCATTATTTCCTCACAGACCTTTTTAATTGTACTGTCACCAGAATAAATGCTTATCTCGAATCCATGAGGAATATGCACGCCAGGAAATGACTCGAAGTAAGGGATGTATCCCGTTGTGTATAGGAGACCATACTTATCACTCATCTTCATTAGTGTCCCGCGAAGCACAGGGTATTTCCCTTTGTTTCGTAGTAATTTAATCTTGGAGGATTTAATGGTTACGAGATCGATTTCTACATCCTCTCCAAGCACCTTATTTATACCATAACGAAATCCCTCCGCTTCTGCATATTCCGAATTTATGGATGCATCCCAAAAATCTGTTGTTTTATGAATCACTACTCTAGCGGGAGGCACCTTATTATATCGTTTGTATTCTGCCAATACGTTCTGCATAAGTTCCTCTGCATACGCATGAGTTAAGTGAGGTGCCGGTGTATTTGTTGCATCGGAATCCCATTCAAACTGTTTGCCTATAAAAATAATCCCCTTACCCTCATAGTTGAATGCCTGTGCGATACTAGACCGCATTAAATTCTTCGTTGTGTCTTGTACCCTATGAAAGCTAATTCCGATAAAGCATGTTGTTTTATCCTTTAATGTCAATGTCCATGGAATACCCCCATTCTTATAATAGTTCGCTGTGATAAAATTCCATGCCTGCATGGTGGCATCTTGAAGGGATTTCTTTGTTCCTTTAATTGTGTCTTCTAAAAGTACTTGAACTGGAATCGAGTTAGATACTGTAATCAGTTGAGATTTTAGATACCGCCTGAGGTTAAAGTATTTGCCATTTGAGTATTTTACTGAGGAGAGTTTTTTAAAAACCTCGGAAGGTATAATGATAACACATATATTGGGTTTTGAAATACTGTCTTCGATTAGTTGTATATATGCGTTGATATAAAGATCAGCTATACGTATAGCCTTATCTAATTTTATAAAATCTCCTTCAAGAATAGCCGCAAGAGCAAACTCTTTTATTGGTTTATTATTGGAATCATCATTGACGAATCGACACTTGAATACAGATTCAGTCGTGAATCCCGGAAAATCAGGATTCATTCGCTTATTAATCTTATATGTAGAATTTTCGCTTGTCCCAGTCGGTGGTTCGTCTTTGACTGCAAAGATTGAATCCAACTGACTGTCAGTGATCTCATCCACTTCGTTCTCCTCATCGGATTGACCAATTTGTTCTACCACTTCACCATCAACAATTTCTACTTGGATTGATTCTTCATCTGCATATTCAACCTTGGCTTGAATATAATTTTCAAATTGAGCTATCCATTCTTTCGTACTCTCAATATGATTATTAGTCCCAACGATAGCATAGTGAATCTCTGATCGATGAACATTATTCGAAACAGAATAGAACCCGCTTCTTGAAATACCCGACTTGGGATCGGAGGATAAAAACTCATCACCAAACTCAAGTAATGGTTCCTTTAATAATTCCGTTGAAAACTTTGTTATTGGAAGAGTCATGGTAAAAAAGAGGTCTGTTTTGATCGTTGCGCTTCGGCTCTTTCCTCTCTTTCTTTCTTCTGCGAGGTTCTATCCAATGGAACATCTGAGGGTATACCGAATCGTACGTCTTGATGAATGAATCTTGAGAAATGGAATTTTAGGTCATCAGTAGTAACAACCTCTACTCCTCCTTCAGCATTTACCAGATAATTCAAAACAACGTAGAGTTGATCTTGAACCTGACTGTTCCATTCTCTTGAAGTTAAGAAGTTAGTGTATTTGGTAATTTTTTTTGGCTTGAGTGTATTCTTTCCATCAGAGGTAAAAAGATACTTTGGATTAATAACCATAAAGATTTGCCCTAGATTAATAATGTAATCTATTTCAAATGCGACATGTTTGTAAAAATGATCTTTACCATACTCATGATATGTAACAACTTTTTTTGAGGTTACCTTGCCTGTCTTAATAGAAGTCTTTTCAATTGCTTTTCCACTCTGATCTTTTGGTTTAGCAAAATAATATCTCTTGTAGTCTTTATTATACCAAACTCCCTTTTTTCCAACGTAGTCTTTAAACATCTGATTCATTAACTCAATCAAGTTCCTTCGATAAACTTGATTTTTTAGTATTTCCTCTAGCTCAATGATAGTCGGTTTGCTTGGCTCTACTACAGTGCATTCGCAAAAAATATTGAATTTTTTTGCGACGTGATTTCCCGTAATTATCTTTTTACCGTAAAGCAAAAAATATGGTGCCTCATTGCGATCAACTAGGTTATCAAATATTTCTTTCTTGGTGCTATACTTTGAATCGTATATGTAGAGTCTTTTTGGATGATTCTTTATAAATAATAGGTTCGATGTTAATTGTTCAAAGGTATCAAAGCTCACTCTAGTCTTAAAATCAGCAGAAAAATTTTGAACAAAATCGTTCTTTCCCTTTTCAAGTAGATTTTCTTTTCCAAACAATATTGGATAGGATTTTTTCTTTGCACCTAAATAGTCTTCTTGGCGGATTTTCTTTACATAAAGATTCTCTGTTGAGTCATCGTAAATGATTAACAAAACACCTAGATCATACCTAGACCAATATTCTAAATCGGCTTTTTTTGCGGAGAAGGAAAACGATCCATCTGAGCGCTTCTTCAGATAACCAGAACCAAATGAAGATTTAATTTGAACTTTTAAAAGCTCACCTGTCATTTCCTTTTTACCATCATCGTTAATCCTTACGAGTTCCACCTCTCCATCAATTCCGAAATCGTTTCTTAACACTTCTCGAAAGCAGATGTACGGGAAATGGGAATTACAGTAGTCATGGAAACGAATAACACCTCTTTCTCCTATAATGTGTGTATCGTTTACGATTTTGCCCATAATTTCAAAAGATAGCCAAAAAACACGATTTCACCATATTTTTGAAGTGTACTGCCTTGAGAAGTGACTTTTAAAGACTTAAATTTAAAGATTTCTGTCAAGATCGATTTCTACTAATGGAATCTTAAAAAAAAATCCAACGACAATGAATCTTAATAAACCACTTTTAGAGGAGCTCTTCAATAAACAAATCCGATTTCGAATTCCGGTTTTTCAAAGGCATTATGTTTGGAGTGAACAAGGGCAACTCATGCCCTTGTGGGAGGATTTCATAAATAAGTACCATGAACGGCACAACAAGCAGAAAATACATCCCCACTATACAGGCTCGATCGTCCTATACCACGAGAACACAGCAACAAAGTACACTTTCCACATATAGTGTTATAGATGGACAACAAAGGTTGACCACGTTTCAGATATTTATTGCGGCTTTTCGAGAAGTTTGCAGAAAGCATCTAGGAGACGAGACTCTTATAAAAGAGCTTGATAAGTTTTTATTCAATGAAAAGTCTTATGGAGATAAAGAATACGAAAAACAAAAATTCAAACTTGAACCCACGAAATTTAACAAGGATACTTTTTGCATCATAGTTGACAATACCTATGAACAAGTGGACAAGATGTTAATTGAACCAGTTTTGTCTGAGTATGGTGTTGGTCAAAAAACATATAGAAATGTTGCAAAAACCCGTGACCGAATTCTGGGTGCCTATTTATTCTTTTATGATCAACTAAGCAATTTTATTTCTAATTCTAGTATTGATCTCTCCGAATTGATAACCCAGTTTTTGCTTGTAATAAAAAGAGATTTTCAATTTGTTGAGATTGGCCTTACTCAAAGTGATGATCCTCAAATGATCTTTGAGACAATGAACGGTAGGGGGGCATCTCTGACTGAAACTGATTTAATTCGAAATTATATTTTCATGAGAGTTAATTCTAGTCAGCAGAACTTAGATAAAATATATGATGAGTATTGGGATGAGTATGATGATCCTAACTCTGATTTTAAATGGCATGAAAAAATGAGTCGAGGGCGTTATTTCGAAACTAGATTGCAATTTTTCGTAATAGACTATTTGACATTACAACTTCAAACCGAGATCAGATACGACCAAGTGTTTTATTTTTACAAATTATTTGTAATTAATCATTCATCTTTTACAAACATAGAACACGAACTACAAGAACTTAACAAATACAGTAAAATATTTAAGAAACTAACCATTCCAGATGGTAACACGTCTTTCGGCAAATTAGCTCAGAGATTAATCGATATAGACATATCAACCATTTATCCACTCATTTTGTTCATCGAGGGCGATAATGATATCGACCATGCCAGTAAGGAAAAGATTTATGAGTACCTAGACTCATACATTACAAGAAGATTCCTTTGCGGCTACACGACTAAAAATTATAATAATATTTTCTTAGAGTATATTAAATTCTTAAGGAAGAATAGAAACTCCGCACAATTTAAGGAACACTTACTTTCAAAAACCGCGGAAACTAATCTTTGGCCTACTGATAATATTTTATTCGATAAAATTCTTGATCGACCCATATATAGAGAGGAAAAGAACAAGTCGAGAATCATTTCAAATATTTTATTAGAGATAGAACGATCAATAAGAGGTAACAAACAGGAAAAAGTGAAATTCCTGAACGATGGATTAACAATTGAACATGTTCTGCCACAAAAATGGTACGAGTATTGGCCATTGAATGAGGAAACGATTTCTGAAGAGGAATTTGAAATCTCAGTTCATGCTGTAATGACTGAAGAGGATAAAGCGGGTAAATACCACATGATTGAAAATCGCAATAGAATGCTTCATACATTTGGTAATCTGACAATTTTGACTTCCTCATTAAATCCAAGTGTGAGTAATTCGTCCTTCGACATAAAAAAACAGGAAATAGGCGCTCAATCTACTGTCCTATTAAATACATATTTTCAGAACAAAGCTGACTGGAACGAAGTGGAGATAAGAACACGAAGCAAATATCTTTATGAGCAAATACGTAAGATTTGGCCTATCTAGTATCACTTCACTACCAAATTTTTTTTTAAAAATCGAATTTTTTCTAATTCTCTCCGTATTTATAATAAATAAAAATCATGAAAGACTATTACTGCCATAAATGCTCATCAGAACTTGGACATACGTACACAGGAAGTACGGAGCACATCAACTTCACCGGAAGCACTTATCAATTAGATAAGTTTATCAAGCACACTTTACCTCCTTCCCAGTTAGGTTTGGTTTCAATTTTTTCTGACCCAAGCTATAGCACCTATAAAGACTATGCTGTAAGTACGTTGGCTTCGGGGAGCACCGAATTTGATGAGCACCATAGGAAAAACATTATTTGGTATGCCTCGAAAGAAAATGGCATTTCTTTTTTAGATGGAGTTCCACAAAGCTTAACGGATGTGGTAAAGGTCGTTCTCCCTCACGCGGAAGATAAGATTCATTGATATCCAATTAAATTATCAGATTTGGCTTCAAGGAATTGTAAAAGATGTGGCGCGGATATTTTGACAGGTGCAACCACTCAGCATAGTTAAAGAGTTATGCTATTTCGAGCCTAAGGATATTTCATTGGCGACACTTCGTGACAACGAGGAATTAGTGTGTGCTCAAGCAGCGCTATATGATATTCCTAACGCAAGGATGGTAAAACTTGTTTAGAGCGAAATTAAAGGAGAAGAAGTCGAGAAAGAGAAAGGGGCTGGGGTTAAAGGTATTAGTGATTCACTACGAAACGACCTACCTCTCGGGTAGGTCGTTTTAATTGAGACTGAAATACCCTTTTAAGTCAGTATTGGTGATTCTAGGGATCCGTTGCGATCTTTACAAAACAGAAACGAGAAACAAACAATGGATCAAGTAAGCAATAAACGTGACGAAAAAGGGGACGTGAAATTCAATACGGGGAGATTTGATTGGAAGAGCTACAATCAGGCAAGGCACACATATGTATTTCAATATCTTCATCCCGAACGACAGATATATATTCCCTATTTCGACCTGTTCTCTAAAAGCGTAAAGAGGATGGAGGCTGGCAAAGCACACTCTGATTATTGTGAAGTCAGTCTTTACAAATCTCCAGAAAGACCACCTTACGATTTTTCAATTCAGTATAACAATTGGCAACTTGGATTATTAGTTAAGTTCTTCAAAGAAGTTTTTGAGGAGCGGGCATTTATAGAAGGCTATCAGCCGTCTAATAAATTCTTCAGGATTATCCTACCCCGTCAGGAAAGAGACAGGATATCCAACTTCATTAACGACTTCGAGCTCTTGACTATCAAAGACTTGATTTATGAAATTATTGCTATTGCACAGGAAAAATATGTTGAAGACATAGCCTTTTGGGAGAGACCAGAAAATCAGAAAATCATAAAGACCGCTGAAAAAGAAACGAAGAAGGCAATTGAAGTGTTGGAAAGAATTGATGATAAGAAATGGCTAAGAGGTGAGGCTAAAAGACCACCTGAATTGGTTCATATCAATTTTGTTTTTCAAGACGGCACCATTAAAATTGAACACCCTTGGCTTGCAAAGGAATTCATTGAGCATTTCAAAGAACACTACGATGATCTCCCATTTAGAAATTGGAGAAAAAACCTTGAAAGGTACCCGAATAGATTCGAGAGTAATTTAAAAGGCCTTGAGTTTAAATATCGGTTAGCCAAATCATTGTACAATATGCTAACTCAAAGCAAGCAATTCAAAGTGAGTGATGGTGAGCCATATCCTAATAAGCTCATGCTTTGCATTGCAAGGGTTTTAGAATTTTGCCTGATCCCGGTTGGAAGTTTCGATGAAACCGATGGCGTTAAGATAAAGCACGTCCGTAACTGGCTGAAGCGAAAAGACCTTGAAGAATCGATTATTGCTACACCTATAATTCCTGATAAGGAACGGTTATTAAAATATTTTGAGCCCAATTTTGTAAATCTTACAGGCGATATAAAAAAATTAGATGCCATTAGCACTGCAGTGTATTTAACAAAAAGGTTTGATCTTGAAAGGCTTTTACCTGACCTCGTCCATATTGCACAAGTCCTTAGAGAGGGTTATTGGTTGATTGGGCATCAGATGTTTGGGGGTAATCAGCCGACTCCTCCATTTAAAGAATTCAATGCTTTTCAAGAACTGGTTTTGGCTATTAAAGAGAGAAAGAGAACAATTTCCAAAGTCAGGTTTACCCTCGAAGGGGACACGACCGAACACGAACTCTCACAACGACTTCCACTTTACCTAATCGAGGAAGCATTGCGAGACTATATTCAGGACAATCAATCTGAATTTGACACAGACGCGGTTAAGACTTCTATCGAACGGACACCGGAAGGATTTAAGGTTGAGAAAGGAAACCAATTCAGTTTACCTGAAGAACGATTTTTAATTCGTTTTGTAGATAGCTTTTATAATTATCTCTTGCATGAAGCTCCTCCAAGTGAGTTAGATTACCTCCCCTCTAAAGATTATTACACCATAATCGCGAACATGCTACAGATGTCCTGGTGCTTTTACAATAAGATGGACCCAGAGTGGTTCATTGTCGCTAAGGTAAAGCAATGGCATGAGCTTGTTTTAAATTCGAAGAAGGAATAGCTTCTTCCACGTAACACGGTGATTTTCAATAGGAACAAGAGCGTGTTAAACAGCCTCCTCTGCGTTCCTTTACACCTGCTTTTCATGCGCTTTCTTTACACCATTGATTAAGATAAGATGGAAAAGAAAATGCAAAACAAGGACCTTCAGCGAAGATTGAACGGAATCGAACGTACTCTGAAAAATCAGGTAATTTTTAATAAGGCAGTGCTGACAATTGATGAAACGCCCAGCTATCTAGGCATCACCAAAAGACATCTCAATGAATTGATAAAATTGAAAGTGATACCCTTTCACTTTCAATTTGGGCACATTTACTTCAAAAAGGCCGAGCTGGATTCTTGGATGATCGGTGGTGGGGTTGGGTGGTTTAGTCCAGGATTTTGGAAAAATATTCTCAAGTTACTTCCTTGGTTATCCCTACTTATCAAATTCTTTGGATCGGCTGACAATTGACTTCCCGTCTCAATTATATTCCATTCATCACTTCCGCATTGGGTTAGTCCAGATTGATTCGTGGTTATGTCATCATTGAGACTATTTCAACGAGCACAAATGTCTGCTTGTCGGAAAAATCACTAGTAGGTTCATTTAATTTTTGAGTGTCGTCCTTGAGCCAAGAAGTTTTGGAGAATGCTATTATCCCCAAAATGGTGCGTAAAGCAATAGTTGAGTCCGTTCTATATAGAAGATTTTAACACCGTTTTAACACCAGAATGAGTATTTATCAGTGTTACATAATACTAATTGAATCTAATAATGCCTTTCCGGCTTAAAATGAGTATCATTTGGGACTGGTTGAGCCTAATGTTCATGTTCCAGCGGGATCACCAAAAACGGCAAGAAAGCAATTTCATGGTCGTTTTTGTTTTATAGCTAACGGGAAATGCCAATAATTTACAGTACCTGAAGGTATTAAAATATATTCTGAGGGGACTAGTTCGAAGATCCCCTCTTTCTAAATTTTTTTGGACTGCAAGAAGTTCTAACTGAAGCGCACTTCGCCTTAAAAAACTTGGCGCCAATTTCCCATAAAGATGGGTGTTTCATCAACTGCTTGAATACAGCTATTGTATCAGTTTTACTTATTTTATGCTATCAAATTATCAATATTACTGGTACTGATATCAGTTTTACTGGCCATTCCTAACACACTAATTTTATCAATTTTACATTTTAATGGTTTTAAATTTATCAATTTTACTTAAATTATGATATAAATTACTAACTTTACCATATCTGATATCAGATTTACCGAAATAAACCCTTCATGAACTCTAGCCCGGCAGGCTCAGAATGGCTCAAACGACAATTCAACCTCACTGAATTCACGTTAACACATAGTTCCTACATCGGAACCAGCAACCTGATTGAGCTAACTTCCCGAGGAAATGTAGAAGAGACTTTCGGCTCAAAATACTCCGTGCCGAATACACCACTTAATCACCTTGAATTTAGCCTTAAATACGATGATGTTAATCTGGACTTTTTAAAGGCAGTATTCCAAAATGTGCCAAGCCAAGATGTCGCTCGATATATTGAAGAATCACCTGCCGGCCGATATCGGCGGGCCATCGGTTTTTTATATGAATTCCTGATGGGTACCACTCTCAATCTGTCACGCCCGGTTTCCGGAAACTATGTAGACCTGCTCGACCCGCACCGATACGTGACCGGCACCATAGAAAAAGACACGCGCTGGCGTATCAACAACAACCTACTGGGCACGCGCGCCTATTGTCCGATCGTTCGGAAAACCAAAGCCGTAAATGAACTTTTACGCATTGACACGCAACAAAAGGTGAGAGACCTAAAAAAGAGTTATGACCCCGAAATATTTCAACGGGTTATAAACTACCTCTACAAAAAAGAGACACGGTCGTCTTACGAAATTGAGAGAGAAACACCTTCTCCCGATCGAATGGAAAAGTTCATTACTTTACTCAGCCGAGGAGGCACTGAACCCAACGAACGGATGGTGTCTAATGAAAGGTTGATAGCGTTACAAAATGCAATCGTCGATCCACGATTCAGCGCCGATCGATACCGCGATTTTCAAAATTATGTAGGCGCATCCTTGCCCAATGGACTGGAGCAAATCGATTATATATGTCCCCCGCCTTCTCTGGTGAGTGACATGATGCCTGCTCTCACCCAATTAGCTATCAAGTCTGTGGGTGCGCCACCAGAAATTCGTGCATCACTACTTTCGTTTGGATTTGTTTTTATACATCCTTTTGAAGATGGAAACGGCAGGATTCATCGCTTTCTGATACACGATGTGCTGGCGCATGATGAGCTTTTTCCACAGGGAATGATTATACCGGTATCGGCGCATATACAAAGCCATATACGCGACTATGACGCTGCACTGGAAAAATATTCGAAGCCTTTAATGCAGCGCGTAAGGTATCAGCGCGAAGAAGATGCAACGATTACCGTTACCAACCTCGCACAGATAGAAGGCTATTATCGCTACCCGGACTTGACGGAACAATGTGTGTACTTGTTAGAAACGATCCATGCTACACTCGCTGAAGACATGACGGATGAATTACGTTTCATACAGCGCTACGACGAAGCAAAAAAGGAATTGCAAAGTATTGTGGATATGCCGGATCGGGATATCAATATGATGCTTACTTTTCTGTATCAAAACAAAGGCATTTTTCCAAAGCGCAGACGCGAACGTTTTGCTAAGTTGACCGATGAAGAAATAGCACGCATGCAATCCGCCTATCAAACAGTTTTTGAAATCAATGGGAAGTAATATGGAAAAGACAATCGTAAAAAGTAACCAATAAGATTCTGAACAGCAGCCAGTGAATCTTAGTCCGTTGTTACTTCAAAACTCCCTTGCTTAAATCTGTATAGAAGGGTTAAAGTCAAATACCATCGACAGCTATTAATTATGCTTTCGTTTTTATTGCCTCCCGAAACTGCCTCGGCGTCATCTTTTTCTTTTTGACAAAAAGACGATTGAAGTAGGTGAGGCTGTCGAAACCGGTTTGGTATGCAATTTCATTAATGGGCTTGTCAGATTCAATTAATAGTTCGCAGGCATTTGCAATGCGCAAATCGTTGACATACTCGCTCAGTGTTTTACCCGTAGCGCGTTTGAAAAATTTACAAAATGCACTTCGCGACAAATGGACCAGCGCCGCCACTTTATCCAACGCAATTTTTTCTGCTGCGTGCCTTTGCACATGCTGACAGATAACATTGATGCGCTTTTCATTTTCCGTGCCGCGCACCGCCCGAAAATAGTCCGATGCCAACTTCTTTGGTTTTTGATGTGCCAGTTTTTGTAAAATCAAAAACAGCGCAGTCACTTTCTCCACGCCTGATTTTTCCGGCAACTGAATAATTTCATTCGCTAAATCGCGGGACGAAAATGACAAGCCACGTGCTGCCGAAGCCAGAAGGCCGGATACTTCTTTGAATTCATTGAAGTGCAAAAAACTTTGAATGAATTTTTCCGAAAACTGAATCACCACCGCCGACACGTACTTCTTTTTCTTCGAAGGATTACTGACCCACGTGTGTGGCAAATCGGGGCCGAGTAAAACTAAATCGCCCGCTTCATAATTTTGGTAGCTGTCGCCCACCAGCCGCTTGCCACTTCCCTGCGTAATCAGTGTCAGTTCATATTCCGGATGGTAATGCCATTTGAATATAAAAGAAGGGATGGAAAAGCTATACGCTAGAAATGCCTGATTGCCCTTTTTGCTTTCGATGTCTTCAAACAAAGCCTTCATACCACAATAATACTATTTGAATCATACAATTCGAATACAATTTGTCAATAGAGTGTTAGTATTTTCATTTTTGGTGCCATTTTCACAGGGTGTAGCACTCTACTTTTGATAAAAAATTGTTTATGACACACATTCCATCTTCCGTAGCTGCGCTGTTGCAAAAGCCCTACACACTTACGCAAGAGCAAATCGATTTTTACCAGAAAAACCGATACATCAAATTGAAACAAGTATTTGATGCTGAAACCATCGCATTCTTTAATCAGGCCATCTCTGAACAAGTGAGCAAAATGAGTCAGGAGGTGGCACCCATTGACAAAAGAGATACGTATGGCAAAGCATTTTTGCAATTGTTCAATCTGTGGCGCGAAAATGAAGTGGTGAAAGAATTTGTATTCAGCAGGCGGTTGGCCAAAATTGCTGCCGACCTGATGCAAACTACAGGTGTTCGTCTCTACCACGATCAGGCATTATTTAAAGAAGGTGGTGGTGGCATTACGCCCTGGCATGCCGATCAATATTATTGGCCACTGGAAACGGATAAGACGGTGACTGCTTGGATTCCTTTGCAGGAGACTCCATTGGAAATGGGGCCGCTCGAATTCAGTGCAGGCAGCCATCAGATTGTAGAAGGACGAGAACTCGCCATTGGCGATGAGAGTGAAACCGTTATTCAACAGCGACTCCGTGTTACTGACTTTAAACATGTGATCGAAGCATTTGATCTGGGCGAAGTGAGTTTCCATTCCGGTTGGGTGTTTCATCGCGCCGGTGCCAATGCAAGCCATCACGTGCGAAAAGTAATGACGGTTATTTTCATGGATCGGGATATGAAGTTGAAGAATCCGGAGAACAAAAATCAAATCAATGATTGGAACACGTGGTGCCCCGGTGCGCCCGTAGGCGAAATCATCAACACGCCCATCAATCCTGTTTTATACCAACCTTAGTTCGATGCGGATCAAATACATTTGTCCGTATTGGGGTCAGGAAGGAACTTCGCCTGGCGACTTCTTTAAAAAAGTGCTGGACGAAGGCTACAATGGCGTTGAAATAAATCTGCCCGAGTCGCCTGAATTTGTCCACGCGTTTCAAATGGAGTTGCAGCAAGTGCGCCACACGAAACCGGATTTTATGTTCATTGCGCAGCAGGTTCTTTCCTTGCGCCATGAGCGGCCAGAGGAATATGTGCAGCGCATGACCCAACGGCTGTATGAGTTGGTGCCGCTGAAGCCCGACTTCATCAACAGCCACACCGGCAAAGATTATTTTTCGTTCGACGATAATTGCCGCGCGATTGAAGCGGCAGAAAATATTTCACAACAATCCGGCATTCCCATTTTCCACGAAACGCACCGCGGTCGGTTTACCTTTCATGCGTCATCGTTGCTTCCGTATCTGGAACGATTTCCTCAGATCAAATTAACAGGTGACTTTTCGCATTGGTGTACCGTGTCGGAAAGTTTGTTGAGCGACCAGCCCGATGTGTTGGCGAAGATCATTCCATTCATCCATCATTTGCATGCACGCGTGGGCTCGGCGCAGGCTCCACAGGTGAATGACCCGTTTGCACCGGAGTGGAAAGCGAATGTAGAAACATTCATTGGCTGGTGGAGACAAATTATCGAAACCCGTATGAAAAACAAGCACGCCACGTTTACGATTACTCCGGAATTTGGGCCGGTGCCCTATATGCCCACCCTGCCTGTGTCGCAAACACCTTTGTGCGATCAATGGGAAACGAACGCAAAAATAAAGAACAGATTGCAAATTGAATTTGCTTTACATCACTAAACATACACATCATGAAATGGCCAAAAATGGGCACCTCTAAAAACCTTCTCTTCATCACCTCAACCCGTTCCCTTCTCCACGGAGAGAAGGGTGAAATTGATTTTTTAAAGGTGCCTTTAAGAAGTTCTACACCCATCGGCAATTTTATTCTGTGCTTTTCGCTGGTACTTCTGTTTGAAATTCAGAGTATGGCACAATCCACTTCGCCTTACAAAAAAGGAAAAGCAATACCCGAAATGTATCGCGTGCTTCCGTTGGGCGAAGTAAAACCAACCGGATGGATTCGCGAGCAAATTCAACAAAACCTTCAGGGCTTTACCGGCCACTTGGATAGTCTCGCGCCCGATTTAATTTTGGCCGATGATATTTATGGAAAAAATCGCCTGTCGAAAAAAGTAAAGAGCAAAGATGTAGGCGCACTTGGTGTAGAAGGTGATTGGCAGGTGCAGTTCTTGTGGTGGAACAGCGAAACGCAAAGCAACTGGCGCGATGGATACATTCGCAGTGCGATCCTAGCCAACGATTCAAAACATCTTGCTAAAATTGAAAAGTATATTCAGCAAATACTGGCTACACAAGATGCCGATGGCTACATCGGAATTTATGACAAAGAATTGCGCTATCGTTTTGATAACGAAAATGGTGAACTGTGGGCAAAGGCTTCGCTGCTTCGCGGCTTGCTGGCGTGGTACGACTACACGAAGGATAAAAAAATCCTTATGGCTATTGAAAGAGCAGCACAAGATGTGATGAAGCATTATCCCATTTATCAATCGCATCCATTCTATTCTACCAATCCGAACGTAGGTGGTGTTACCCACGGCCTCACCATCACCGATGTAATTGAAAGCCTGTATCGAATCACCGGCAAGCAAGCCTACCGTGATTACTGTTTGTTTTTGTACGAAGATTTTTCAAAGCAACCATTGAATGAAGATGCGCAATACGCAAAGCTGGTGAATGATTCTATTTTTCTCAAAGGCCACAGCGTGCATACCTACGAACACTTGCGCAGTCTGGCTGCTGCCTACCAGGCTTCAGGAAACGTAGATTTGAAAAAAGCAATGGATCATTTTCTTGCTAAAATTGATTGGGCTACTACTGCCTCCGGCGCTGCCGTTGGCGATGAGTGGATTGGTGGGAGGAAAGCAAATGCGACCACACGTGGGTATGAATATTGTTCGCTGCACGAGTTGATGCACAGCTACCTTGAGTTGTTTATCAAATCAGGTGTGCCCTTGTATGCCGAGCGTGCCGAGAAACTATTTTTAAATCCTGCACAGGGAGCGCGCTATCCCAACGGTACGGCTATCACGTATTTAAAGTCAGATAATTCGTATGCATTAACCGGTGGATTGAATGGCGATACATCTGACCCGCATCAAACACGCTTTCGTTATTCGCCTGTGCACAAAGAGGCTGCCGTTTGTTGTGTGCCCAATGCCGGACGCATAGCACCCTATTACGTGCAACACATGTGGTTGAAAGGTGAGCGCAGTTTGGTAAATGGTTTACTTGGTCCAAGCGAAGTAAAGACAAACATCAATGGAAAACCGGTAACGGTAATCGCAGATACGCAGTACCCTTCGGCAAATAGTTTTAAGTATACGGTTACAACAACACAAAACAACTTTCAATTGAAAATCCGAAAGCCACAAGGGTTATCGAAGATTGCAGTGAGTGAAAGTTACACGGAAGAAGATGGTTTCATTGTGATCAGCAAGACATGGAACGGAACACAAACTGTTGATATTACATTTTATCCAGAAGTTGTGAAGCATGAAGACGGGAATCACGAGACATACTTTACCTATGGTGGAACGGTGTTGGCGTTACCCATCGCCAGCGTGGAAATAAAAACCAAAACCTATCCAATCAAAGGATTTTACGATTTTAGTCACACGCCACAGCGTTTGGTCGTCTATGAATATATCGGTGAGCCTGTTTTGCAAGTAGAGGATAAACTCCAATTTAAAACGGTTTTGTTCAACCCAATCAGCAAACAAAACGAAATGGTAGAACTCATTCCGATGGGAAAAACGATCCTCCGACAAATCACATTTAAGACAGCCAATCATTAAAAGCAATACTACTTACTCCAACACGAAATGCGCAGCTAATTTATCTGATCAACCTCAGTCTATAACTTTTCAAGAAGGCAAGGGCACGTTTCGTTCGATCGGCAAACAGATTGCTGTTGCAAACAATCGTTTTGAATTAAAGCCGTATGAGTGGGCTGTGTGGGAGGTAAATTAGTAGGAGAGCCACTACTCGCGTCTGCTAGTGGGGCGGGTTAATCGTTTGGTGGCGTTTTCATTCCTACTCCTTTGGTCCGCAGGTTTTACAATAGTCAGAAAGTATCGAAAGTTGTTCCTCGATTCTCGATTCCCACCTCAGTTGTCCAACGATATTATCACCGGAGTCAGTCTCGTTGTCATAATCCTGATGTATTTTTTGAAATTCTGCTTCAACCTGCTTTTTAATTTCTTCATATTCCCCTGCTAATACTTTTTTTCGATTCTCATTCAGTCTTTTTCTTAGCTCACGCGCTTTCCATTCATTTAAGTCAAAAAGAGTTATTGCATATCGAAGTCGTGAACCTTCTCTCCAGTCAACCCATGATTCATTTGGCAGAAAGAAATTTGTCACCTGACCATTAAATGTGTCGAGGTTTTTGATTTCTTCTATCTTTAAATTGGTTTGTATTCCAAAACTAACTTTAAGAGTCTGCATGTCCTGCTGATCGGATTTAGTACCTTTAAAGTCGTTGGTCGTTAATTTTCTCTTCGCATTCCACTCCAACCTCTCCTGTGCCTGAGCGGTAAAAGCCAGAGTTGTCAACAACCAAATAGTAAACATTAAATTTCTCATACTATCTTTTTACGTGTCCGAAAATGTGCTACAAGGTTTGTGTTTGCGCAGTGGTAAACTTTTGAAGCTGCGTCTTATTTCCAACACAAAACGTGGAACGAATATAACACTTTGAACTTAAATGATAGTGTTATGGGCTGGGCGCTATCGTCCAATAGTTTTTAGATGGGATTGTTTTAATTTGTCCGCGATGTACTTCTTCAATTGTTCCAAATTCATAGCTTGAGTTTCATCGCTGATTTTGTCGCGAATCTCTCTCATCATTTTCACCGCGTCAAATGTTTTTATTTTCTCTTTAGTCTCCATAACTCACTAATTCTTGTGGTGTCTTTAACTCAATTGTCGGGTAGCCCAGTCTCAAACTTACTGAATTATATCCTTTTATTCTGTCTAGGTTAACAATATGTTTAAAGTTCCAACTTGCCAGTACGTCAACGCGATTAAGCACTGAAGGAAGCGATAACATCACATTGTAGTCCTCATCGCACGAGGCTACGAATCATTGCTCTTTTATTATGAGAAAGTCTCCTCAACTCAATGAACCGCCGTATACGAAACCCGTACGAGAATTTATCCCACTTAGGCGGGAGTGGTGTGAGAGCCACTGCTAGCACCTGCTAGTAGGGCGGGCTACTTGATTGTGTGCTGTGCGTCCGCCCTCATCAATAACATACATTTGGTGAAACACACAAAAGGTCAGGCAATTGTCGGCTCATTTCAATTTGAAATATTTTTCTGTCCTTTGCCTTCTCCTCAGTATAATAAAAGCTAAGGGAATTATCCTTTAGCATAAAAGGCAATTCCTCCGGCAGCCCTAAGTTGTATTTCTTCGTCAGTTCATGTGATTTGTCCAAGAATACAACTTCTGCATGTCCATGCTTAACAATTGCGGCCTGCACAAGACGAAAAACAGTAAGTACGTGATATTTTAGCATTGGGCATAATGTTTGTGTTTGCGCAGTGGTGCGGTTTCGAAGCCGCGTCCTATCCCGACATAAAGCGTTGAGCGCTTTACGAAGATACAAACTTTATAGCAACACGTGACCCCGCTATAACCAGAAAGAGTTTGTGCACGCCCAGCATGGGCAACTCTCCCTACTAGCATAAGCTAGTGTGGCGGACTATTTGATTAGCAGTTGGCGCACAGTCCACCCGTTTTTTCAACGTAGTCAATGTAACGAAGTCCAAATAAAAACAACACTTAAATATGTCCAAAGAAGGGAGAACAAAATATGTATAGCCGTCTCAAATGTTTTCCCTTTCCAGAGTTTTGATGAGTATCCAAAGAACTGAATTATGAGTCTGCTTGTCCAGAATACACCTAGTCCAAACGTTATTCTTTTTCCAAATTCTGTGCCGATGAGTTCTTCTGACGAAGTCAGGCATAATAGTCCCATGAGAAATACGACAAGACCAATAAAGAATGTATGAACATACATCATTTGTCGGTTTATCAAACTCATTGATTTCAAGTCATCAGTCCAATTGAAGTATTTTGGGAAAATCAAATGCATTATTGCAAGACTGATTAGAAGAGCGCCAATTATTTTAAAATGAATTTCCATTATAAGTTAAGGGGCTACTTTAAAGATTGACATGAATGGGGTAAACTTAATTTCCCGAAACGAAGGAAATCCAGCTTGCTTAAAAGCCTGTTTCCATGTAGAGCGAGAGAAGAAATGTGTAAAACCTATTGAGAAAGCTAAAAAATTTGGAATGTCTCTCAAGTGTTCAACCATAATTACTTTACCACTAGGTTTGCAAACCCTATGACATTCTTTTAGAAATTGAACTCTTTCATTATGTGATCTTATTTCATGTACAGCCGACAATAAGAAGATAATATCCACCGATTTATCTGTTAAGGGTATCGAGTCGGATTGTATTTGCTGTGTATTTGGATAAACCAAACTTACTTTTCGAGCTCTTATGATGGCGGGTTCAGTATGTTGTTTGGCATTATAAAAATCAAAGACTTTTAAGTCGGAATTAGGAAAATAGTTTTTTATGGTAAAACTCGTTTCATCAAATCCAGCATTAATGTTTATTATCTGTTTTATACTAGAGTCTGAAACCGAACAATTTTTTAACCACTGGAAATCATAATAACCCGAAAAGTCGTAGATATAGGCTGAGATTACTAATGGCATTATCAGTCCATAAAGAAAAGATGCTACAATCAACCAATACAAAAGATTGGACCAACCAATTAATATATAGCTTGCCGTAATTAAAGCCAAGACTCCTAGACCTATTACATAAAAGTGTCTGTTAAAGCTTAGAATATTTAGAACTCCTTGGAAAGGTCTTCTTTTTATGTCCATTGTTCAATCTTACCTTTTTTCCAATAGTATGAAATATTTTTAATAATAAAAGCATTTGCTAAAGAACTGTTTTGAAGTTTCAACGAACTTAGAAATGCGAAATCATAGGCTTTAATTTTTACTGGAGTAGGTGTCCAGCTTTCCCTCACGCCTTCAATTACCAGCACTTCTCTGTTACTTTTGTTGTATGTAAAAGTAAAGGGCAGCGGTCCAGCAAATCTTCGGGCTTCTTTCCAGTTTGAAAATGGTGAATTTTGTGGCAGAGATATTTCTCCTTCAGTCTTGTCTATCGTGACTTTAAACTTTGAAATAACTGAATTGATTTCTATTTCATTAATTCTGTCAATTTTATTAATGTCTGTTGTAGTGTAATTGTAATGAGTAAAAATGTTACCCATAAATTCCATTTTCTTTTTGTCCGTTTCAGATTTTAGAATGTATAATCCACGTAAATTCTTTCCCAAAGTATTTCTATAACGCACGAAGACACGATAGCCTATAAGGAAGAAATCATTTCCCATGAATTTTGGAAAACCTTTTGGTCGTAAATCCCTTGTTTGGACCATTGCGATTGCAATAAATGCCCATTTATCTTGAAATGTATCAAGTGTCAAACATTCCGGAATAAGGTTTTGCAAATGTTCTTTCGGAACAGCAAAAGTTAGAACAATAGAACTCTCAAAAAATGCCTCAACAGCAAATGGGTGGTTTTTAAGAAATGAGGACATTATGATTGGTTAAGTTTCGTGTTGAATATAAACTCGTTGAAGTAAATTAATAGTATAAAGAGAAGGGCATATAAGGAATTGAGTCTTCCCCAAAGCAATAAGTCTGGGACTAAAAAATATTCAAGCGTATTCATTGTCCCGATAACAATAATTTGTGTGATGACACAGAATCTTTTCTTAAATCCACTTAAAATCCAAACAGCCATTACTATCTCCGAGAGCCTAATTAAAATTGTTAGAAGTCGCGAATGGTTATTACCTAAAATTCGTGAGACTATTTGTTCGTGTCGGGGAACAAGGTTTATCACTTTACAAACGAGTCCGTTGATAAGCCAAACTAATGAAATGAAGTACAATAATATTCTGTGGGTATTTCCTCGCGTCATTGTTGGTCAAATCTTTTTATTGCGCTTGCCCGTAACGTTTGTCTTGAGCTGTTTCCATTTCTTGTAGAACCATTGATATGGTCAATTGAATTTTCTCGACTTCTAAATTTTGAGCCCAATATGAGCCGATAATGAGCCCATTAAAAAGTAGGCAGTTCCTGCTCCGGTAACTCCCCTTTTTTCAAACACTCTAAACTTTTCATTGGATAATTCACTTAAATCCCGAGTTGCTGTCGGTTTTGAAACTGAAAATAGTTCTTGATACTTAGTATTCGTAATATTTCTATTTTCAACTACGTACAAAACCTGCTTTTACCTGTCTTTCGTTCAACCCTATTTTCCTTAACTGCTCTTCAGTAAATCGGTCTTTGAAAAGCGTTATTATCACTCCTCCAAGAAATTGTACCACCTGCCGCATTTGCGAAACCACACAGGCATTGGCTGCGACTTGAGTATTTGCGTTCGAGCGGGGCTTCCGAAGCCACGCCTTGTGCCCGACAACGAACGCAATAAAGATACGAAAACGTTGGATTACGCGTCAACTCCGCTTGACGCAAATAAAGTGTTGTAGGCTGTTGGGATCGTTAATTCAATTTTTCTCGTCTAACCAATAACTTCTTGTCGGTGGAATAGTCGGACATCACAAAGTCATAAAAGAACCTCGAAATTATTCTTTCAGAGTTTTGATAGTCCCGAAACTCTTTATAGTTCTCTGATTGTTCGAACTTCAATTGAAGGTCTTTCAAAAGCACATCCAAGTTTTCAGAGTTGTCCATAGGTATAAGTAGTTCACAATTATATAAGCTAATAATTCGGTATTCAGTCCGCATAAAGTCAGGGTCTAATGACTCGGGGATAATATTAAGTTTCAATGTGTCACCAAAAATCTTCCATGTCCCAATTGTAAAATATCTTGATCTTGCCCCTGGAGGATGGTGAGCTCCACTTTGCATTAATAATTCATCGCTGTCTTTTAAGGCAATTGACCACCAATTGTAACATGGTCCAAGAGTACATCCTGTATAGCTTGACTTAATGTTTTCAGTCTTGTCTAGGTTAGCAGGATAGGATTTCTTTTGTGTCTTTCGTTGTCCGAATGTGATATTTGACAAAACAGTCAACACCAATATCAATAACTTAAACTTCATAACTAATCAATTGTTTTGTTGAAACTGTCAACGCTCAATTGAGGGCAATGTGAATATTTGCGATCGGGCAGCGTTTTGAAACTGCGTCCTGTCCCAAGCACCGAATGAAATAAAGATAGCAAAACTTTGAACCTCATGTCAACCCCGTCTGGCGCAAATATAATGTTAGGCAATCGTTTTAATTTCACTAATTACTTCGTCAAGAGTCTTTTTTTCGATTTCTAAGTCTTCAGGGAATCCTCTTTGTTTAAAGTAAGTCCATTTATCTTTCCCTGAAACCTTTATGGTCTCGACACTTCCTCCTATGCAATTGACTTTTTCTTCAATAGCATACTTAAAATTGTTGTCTGCGTAAATATCAAATCTCTCGCAGGGAAATGGCTGATCTTCGGAAATTAAGTATTGTTCGTCCCATAAATAGATCCGCTGTCCGTCCGTCCGTTCAATTAAGTAAAGTGTTCCTTCGTCATCTTTTTCAGAAAACTCAATGATGCGTCTTGCATGGATTTCAATGACGTTAATAGTTTTCCTTCTTTCAATGTCTTTTAGTTCATCTAAGTCCTTAGTCCTTTTTTTTCTCCCTTTATATCTGTTTTCAATAATTACCCAAATTATAATCGGGCAAACACATACTAGAAACTTTGAAATCAACGACCAATTAGATTTGTCGAAATAGTAAATATGAATAGAAAACAAAGCCGTCAATAATAACAAAATGAAAATAGCAGTCCAGTTTAATTTTTGATTGACCGTTTTCTCAAGTCGTGCAATACTTTCTGAGAGTCTATTGATTTCAATGTCGTTAAGTTGTCGGTTTACGGTCCTCATAAAGTGTTGCCTAACGTTTGTGTTTGCCCTGTGGTGGGCTTTCGAAGCCGCCATTGTCCGCGTGGGCAAACGTTGATCGAAGATAACACTTATAACTTACACCTCACCGCGCTATTGCGTAAGCATTTTGTTGGTTGCCGTGCCTTCATCGTTTCAAGTGTGTCCACCGTCCGTTTATTTTTTCATAAAATTCTAGTAAGCTGTCGGAAAACTCTGGCATAATTTGAAAGCTAACCTGTCCCGTCTTTGCGCCTAGCCTTACTTCTCTTACAATCAAATACTCGTCAATCCCTTGTTTCTTTAAATCGTCCTCTGTTAAAAATGTAATCCTTGTCCCGTGCGAATTTAGATTTAAGTCCGCTAGTTTGTTTAGCTCAGCGTATTCTTGAATCACAGTGCTCTTTGTCGTGTCAGGAAAATATTCAAGAATTTCCCTGCCGTTTAACACAGTCTCAAGCATCCATAAAACTGTTTTCTTAGTGTTAAGATCATTAGTTTTTATCTGGGGATAATTAATGTCTCTCCACCGATTTCCCCATTCATCTGACCGTTTTAAACAGTAGTCGGTTTGCATTTCAACCTCAATTAGGCAGCTGTCACCGTCTATTAGAAATTTGTGATGATACGATAAACTGTCGGTAAGGAGCATCAGTGTATCTCCAACTATTTTGTAGTCGCCACTTACAGGTCTCTCAGTCCCCAAATGCCCCGAGCTTAAATAGCTAAAATTGTCGTCCGATATTTTCAAAATCCATTCTGTCTCGTAGAAAAAAGCCATGTATGTCCCATTGACGACTCTTCTTTTTTGTGAACAGTTTGTCAGTGTAGTTATAAGGAGAATGTAAATAATTGTGTTCTTCATTTCATTCGAAGCCGGGCATGGCAGCTTTTGTTGGCGGCCGTTTATTTAATCAACCCGGATAGCTCGCTGTCCAGCATGATTAGGAATTTATACAATTTTAAATTTTTGTTTTTTGTCTTTGTCGACTGGTCATCATCCTCGTCAACACACTCTTTGCAAAAATGTTTGTAAGTGCGGAGTTTGCCGTCTCTAAATTCATAAATAGAGTAAAAGACAGTGTGGTTTATGTAAATTCTCTGGTCAATCGAGTCCGCTTTTATTTGATGTCTGTTCTTCTCAAAGAACCGTAAAGCATTTGAGTCAGTTGTCAAGTGAGTTTGTCCACAGTTGTCGTACTTAGTGAATTCATATTTCTTTGAATTATTAGCCTTGACTAGGATGAATTTTAAGAACGACTCATCCCTACAGCTGTCGTACTTCTCTAAATACATTAGTCCAGGGTACATTCTGTCCACGACGAAAAAGTCCTTTTGTCCAGCTTTTATGAATGAGTCAACAAAGTTCCGATTTTGTCCCCATAAATACTTATCGAGATTCAAATCCTTCTCTTGCGCGAAGGAACTAAAGGATAACAGTGTCAATAAGATAATCAGTCTGCTCATGATAAATGGACGCCAAGGTAAATATTTGCGACTCGGGCGGGAGTTTGGAACTGCGTGCTGTCCCACGCACGAAACGGAATAAAGATAACAAAACTTTGAACTACATGTCCACCCCACCTGGCGCAAAGCGGTAATCATCTCCACTTTCTCAATATGATAACCTGCCCGTTCGTTGTCGATAACCTTATAGTATCGGATACTTGTCCAATGTGCAGCTTATAATTCAGTTGAACTATATTGTCGTTCATGTAAACAGATTCAGTGTCGCCAAGTGGATTCTTAAATTCTATAATTTTGTATCCATTATTGTTTGGCTTTCTCGTATTACCGTTTACAAAGTCCTTGAAATTAACGAGGAGCATCACTGTGTCAGCATAGGTTCCTAATGAGTCAATTCTTAAACTCCCTGATTTCCAGAATGTCATTTTCTCAATCCACGAAGCGGTCGGCAAGATGTCAACCCGCTCAATTTGATTAACTCTTATTGTGTCGGGATTTAGGATGTCCAATGAGTCGATAAAGATTTTCTTTTCAATTGAATGTCTAACATCCCTACTGGGATGATCAAACTCAAGAATGTCGGCACTGGATTTCATTACTGATCCCCAAAACCAAAACATTCCAATTGTCAGAATCAAAACTATTATAACAATTGTCCAAAGTGATCTCATCTGTCCTAATTATGGCCACCAACGGTTTCGGGTTTGCGTTCGAGCGGGTTTCGGAGCACGTAATTGACATTGAGCACGAAACTTGAATAGAAGCTCAAAACTCCAAGTTTGCACGTCGGCCGCCTGACGCAAAACCCGTGTTTTAGGGCGTTTTTCTTTCCATTTATTTAAATGTCAGTGCGTGAAATGATTTGTTCATTAAGTCGGAATGTGTCGATTTGTCGTTACTCATAAACGTAATTATTACATCCGCTACATTGTCTTTATGCAAATAAACCATTTGTCCGTATTTGTAACCTGTGCCAAAACCACAGTTAAATTGAAAAAATGAGGAACCGCCATTGTCCGCATTGAATTCCTTCTTTACAGCTTGGGGAGGAAATGCTCCGACGTCGATGCCCTGTCCACCAGTCATGTTTAGAACATTGGATTGAATACGTCCTTTGTAAATTACATTTGGACTTACCATTAAGCAACTTGTGTCAAGCTTACATTTTTTATATTCTTCCATTGTCGGCTTGAGTGACCAAACGGTATAACGAACTTCAAAGTCTGCTTTCTTGTCCTTAATTGCAAAGCTGTACCAAAGGTCTTTGTTTTCATTTACAAAAGTTTCTTTGTAGTCATAAGGCATTTCAAATTTAAGCCCAATGGTGTCAATGTATTTTTTGAACTCGTCAACTTTTACAATTTTTCCTTTGTCGTCAGAGATTGTAAATGCTGTCGCAAATACAGTCATAATAAAAAGTCCGATAATTTTTATCTTCATAGTCGTCGTTTTAAAATGCCATATAACGTTTGTGTTTGCACAGTGGTGGGCTTTCGAAGCCGTGCCCTGTTTGCCCAGCCGAAGCGCTTCGCGAAGGAGCGTCTCCGACACCAAATGTGGAACGAAGATATAAACTTTGGATTACACCTCACCCCACCATTGAAGGAACATTTGTTGTGGGCTGGCTGGCTAGTCACAGGTCATTTACAATTACCTGTCCCCGAACCCATTCAATCATCTGTTGTTTTTTAAAGTCAAACCATTTCTGTCGGTAGGGTCCAGAATTATCAATGTTAAATTTAAAGTTTGCAAATGGTTTTGGTCGTCTCAAAGCCTCTTCAAGTCTGTCACGCAGAGGTATGTTGTCGACCGTGTTAATAAATTTTTCCATTAATCGAAATGATTCGTGGCTGTCCATTTTTTCAATTTCTACATAACTGTCAAAATTTTTTTCAATTTCTTCATTTGCCTCGTCCCAACATTCTGAGTCGCTGTCGGGACTGTTCATTGTATCGGGAGTCGTCACAATGTTTTTTTTCTCTTTATGAACAAAACACCTTAGTCCAGAGTCCAAGGTGTCTGCGAGTTCGTTTATTTGTTCGTCAGTCATTTGTTGTCGAAGTTGTCACGCTAGCTTGCCCGCAATGTTTAGCTTGTGGAAGGCGGGCAAATAAATTCACTCAATCTTAAATGATCCATTTATTTCCATGTCAACAGTCTTTCCTTCAATCTCTTTTGTCAATGAAATTACCAGATGTCGGTTGTCAAGGAATCTAATTGTCCCGCCATTTGCCTTAAGTGATTGTGCGTTCTTTTCAATTTTAATCTTGTCAAAGGAAATCAAACCATTGTCGTCAGGTAGCGAAATAGTGTATTTAGATTGTTCCTTTATGAAGAAACCTCCGTGTCCAACGAAAAATACTTTACCAGTCCGTCTATAAATACACAGTGAGAAGTCCGTTGAACGTTTCTCGATAGTCACTTCTTTCACTCCTGCACAACTAGTCAAAGTCGCCAGTGTAATTATGATTATTGCTATTCTCATCAAAATGTTGCTCGTGGTTCGAACGGGTTACAGCCAACGTTTAGCTTGCGGCAGGCGGGCAATTAAAACCTGCGTCCTGTCCCCCGCGCCTCGCGGGGTGATAAAGATAAATAAAGAACCACAAACTTCAATGACGACATTCCCGCCCACTTGCAATTAGCTTTTTTTGTAAGCAGTTGGGCCTTCACCGACCTTAATTTTTCCAAATTCAAGTTAATTCTATTAAAGCTTGAATTAGAAGAAGTAAAATAAATCCAAGAATCAGAAATTTAAGAGTTGTCCAAAACCAAGACTTTGATTCAGTCCCACGTCTTCTATAAACCATGCCTTCAGGAATTCTGGATTGTCCAAAATCTAGTTTTTTAGAATTGTTGTCCCTAGTCGATTCAAACGCTCGTCTTGGTCTATCTCTTTTTGTCGAACCGTGTCCTAAGTGCATAATTATTTCTCAGTCATTATACTGTCCGGCCCAATTGCTTACAACGTTTAGCTTATTGCTGGCTGCAAATAAAAACCTTCGTCCTGTCCAACATGATAAAGTTTAATTAAAGAACTACAAACTTCAATGACGCACAGTCCCGCCCACTTGCCACAAGCTTTTGTTAGCGGCTGCCCCATTAATCATGTCTCGTCTCTGTCTGTTGTTTTCTAATTGGAGGGTCTATGGGATTTTGTATTGCAGCAGCCAGAAATAAGAATCCAGCTGTCGTTATTGTTAATGTAGTCGAGATAAGGCTAAGTCCGAAAATGCGAAGCCAAATTAATTTATTATGCGAGTTCGTGGGTAATAGTTGATGAGCTAAATAGGTTAAGCAAGGAATACAAACTAATACTCCAACGAAATTAAAGAAGTACAAAAACTCAAACATTTCTATTGATAGCCATGTCGCAAGTCCACCAAAAACAGCGGTCACTAATGTCGTCCAAAGAAAAGTTCTCCATTTTTCCTGTTGGCAAGCCGTCAACAGCGTCAAAGTCAGTAGGAAAACACAAATGGCTGGAAAAATAACAAATGCTTTCATGAAATTATCTCTTGGGTCTTATCCACTGGCTTGACGCTAACGTTTGTGCTTCTGCAGTAGCGCGCTACCGAAGCCGCGTCCAGTTTGTCCAGCCGAAGCGCTTCGTGAAGGCGGGTCCCCGAAACTAAACGTTGAACGAAGATAACACTTATAGCTTACACGTCACCCCACCATTGCGCAAACATTTTGTTGTGGCTTCGTGCATCAGAGTCTCTCTACCCACCAATGTCCTCCAATCTGTGATATTTCAGTCACCCGACCATTCACTTTCCTGAAGGTCTGTTCAATTTGCCATGTCCCCAAAAGTCTTTGTTCATTTGTAATTCTTGCTCTGTAGATTATATCAGGGTGAGGTTCGTCTCCAACTATTAAGCCTCCGTCATTGTCACGGATTAAAGTCTTCGGGTACTTTTTTACGAAGAACAATTCATAATTCCTTACCGTCCCATAAATGTTCGCGGGAAAATCTATTTTACTTGTCTCAGGGTCGTCCTGGCAAATTCCCGTAAACATTCCCATGTCCATAGTTGACCTGATTCTGAGTACAAACGGAACAGCTGTCTTAATAATTGTAGGCTGAAATTTGTCCTCATAAGCGTACTCGCCTTTCCAAATTCCGTTAAAGTCAAAATTGTCAATCATAGTCAATCATTCATGAGCCACAATGTATTTGGGCTTGGCGAAGGTGGGGTTTAGAAAGTATCAAAGTTCAAATTTAGTACCAAAGTTTATAGAAACTACAAATGTTCAGCCTAGTACTAAGGCCCCACTTTTGCCAAACCCATGTTGTGCGTAGTTTAATTCATCTTGTTAAGAATGTCCGTAAACCTGCCTTTCGCTATTTTGTTAGCCTCCAGAAGTAAGTTCTTTGCCAAGTCTTTGTTTTGTTCAATGCCAATGCCATTGAAAAGAAAATAAGCATAGTCCACCATTGCCATTGCATGCTTACGATTAGCCGCAGTGTCTAAAAGCAAAAGTCCTTTTTTTATGTCTTTCGCAAGACCAATGCCTTTAAGGAAAATGTTAGCTTCCGTATAATATGCCCAGGCTGTCGTGTTTGCCATGTCTTTCAATTCGGTCAAAATAGTAAGTGCTAATTCAATTTCAGAAGTCTTTTCTTCAATAATAAACTCAATTAGTTTCTTTTTGGAAAGATAATCTCCCTTAATGGCTGCTTTTCTCAAAAAATAAAACTCAAGTTCAGCGTTTTGCTCTTCAATACTAAAATAACTTGCTACTTCGCTACAGGCTCTTGGGTCATTTTGTTCTGCAATTTCTTTTAATGCCTCAATGGATTTCTTATTTCTTTTCTCGTCATAGAGCTTCTCATCAAAAATACTTGTCATACTACCAGATGCAACCCAGTAAAGACAACCTAAGTCAAATTTGAAATCCTCCAAAAACTTTAAATAGTCAATAGATTTTGACGTCCTGAGTTTATCATACATTTTTATCAGTTTCTTTCTATGAAAGATTTCTGTTAAAGAAAAGCAGTAATAAGATAAATGACCTTCATTATCCATATACAGATTTCTATTTTTAAAATTTTCACTATTGTCAGTAACAAGTAAAGTGGAGCCATCCTCAGATGTGGCTATTTTTAAATAAGATGAATTATTTAAAACAACCTTTTGGTGTCCGTGAAAGTGCCAAATATCTGTTCCGTCAGGATGTTTAAATGGACTTTCGTTGGTCACTGTTTCTATAAATAATTCAAGGTTCATCGGTTTGTCAATAAATTACACATAACGGTCAGCTAAATGCTGGCGGGCAATCAAAAAACTTCGCCCTCTCCAACGTGATAAAGTTAAAGCAAGAATTACAAACTGCAATCACACACTTGTCCCTCCCGCTTGCAATTAGCTTTTGTTGACAGTTGTATTCTATGTCCTTGCGTGACTGGTCTTTTTTCTCGTTATCAATTGCCCAAAAGTCCAAGAGTTTAAAAAGTTGGGCCGTCACTATTGACCCTGGAATAATAATGGTCCAGTTGATTTTATAGTCCCTGTTATAAGTAGTCAAAGTGGAATTAATGAGTCGGTCCGCAGTTACCATAATTGCAATTAGTCCAAAACAAAAAAGTGCTTTACGAACCAATTTTTGTCCATCTGTCCATTTATTGATTGTTGCAAATTTGTCAAATCTCTCAAGTCCAATAACAAATAAGATTCCCTCTGTAATTCCAAATAGTCCGACGATAAATCGATGTATTTCAAATCCGTCCCCTTCAAAATAGACAGCAATTAGCAGGAATAGTCCACTGATGATCACTGTAACAAGTCTTTTTTGATTTGGTGTCATATCTTATAGTCGAAAAAATATTACAGCTAACGTTATTCGCGGAGGTAGTTCCCCGACATCGAACGCAATAAAGATATGAAAACGTTGGATTACGCGTCAACCCCGCTTAACGTAAATACATTGTTGTAGCCAGTACGCCTTACTCAGTTTTTACTAACAATCTGTCGTATTCATAGCTTATAGTAAGGTCTATATCCTCCCTCTACCAATTCTACGGTTTCTTCAAAAAGTTCTCTAAGTCGTATTACATTGTTTGTCAATGTGTCTTTACTACAGTATAAAGTGTCGTTAATTCTAGATGTTAAATTTTGGGGCTTAGTTTTTGCTTGTTCCAGAACGTTTAACGCCCTTTTGTCACCCATTGGATAAATTTCATTTAGGGCAAAAAGTGTCGTTACAATATTTTTTACAGCTCTTGTTAGACAACCAACTGTATTGAAAGTGTCGTTTTTCTTGGCATAACCTTCCGCTTGCCAAATCGTGAATTCAGCAGACCAAAGTGATTGTTGAATGACGGATTGCTTTAGCTTTTTTGGATACTGTTTTACGCTTTCTTTTAGTTTCTCAATTACACCTTCGGGGTCATAAAGCGGAAGACTACTGTGCGTTTCTGCAAGGAATGTAACGGATGAAAACCCGTAAGGTGGTTGTTGCTCAAAGTTGTTTTCCCAATAACCATTTCTTGCGTTGTCAATTGTCTTGCTTATTTGGTCAATGTTTTTGTACAAAAAATCTACTTCTACTTTTCTGGTTTTTATCCACGCACCTCCATTTACCCAAGGTCCCCATTCATAAAACCCCGTCACCGTTGGTGGTTCATTGTCGGCATGTCTTTCAGCCACCGTTTTTACTTTAAGAATGTCAAATGGATTTTGTTCGTAATAATATATGCCGATGTCAAGGTCGGAACTCTCGGTCGCCAAACCAACTGCATATGAACCACCAAGTACTATTGCCTTAACTCCGTCAATGACTTTAAGTTCATCTGTAATTTCAACTAACAAGTTTTGTTTTTCTTCGGACAATTTCATTTTCTCTGAGATGTCTGGTCAGTCTTTTGAATAGTAGTCGCTAAAGTGTCAACATTTTTTGGGCGTATTGGCTACAACGTTTGCGGCTTTGCGTTCGGGCGAGATTTTTAGCACTACACTTCATACGAAGCACCACAGTTCAAATATAGCAAAAAGCGTCAGACGAAGCACTGAACCCCGCCTGACGCAAAACCGCTGTTAGCCGTTCGTTGTTTTATTTCGTCTTTCGTTTCTTGGATGATTTTGCAATTTTATTGTATTCAAGGCATAAGTTTAAGAAAAATTCAAAGTCTTTTTTGTCTTTAAACCCGTTAGGATTTATATAGCAGTAACCTTTGTATTCTTTACCTTTCATCAACATTGTCTCGTAACCATCTTTTTCGTAAAGTTCTTCCTGTCGGCTTGGGTCAAAGCGTAACATCAATTTTTCATCGCTTACACAAACACAAGTCTTTCCGTTAACCATAAAGTTTAGAACATTGAACATTAGTTTTTCTTCTACGTCTATTTCCGGAATTTTGGCAATATATTCTCTAACTCTGTCAGCAAGATTTGTGTCGTAAGCCATAAGTGAAATTTATTTGCGTGAGTGAAGTCCTACTGTATTGCCTTCCGTATCAATGAAAATTGAGATGAAGCCAAATTCACCAATGTTCATTTTAGGTTGTACAACTTTTCCACCAGCCTTTTCAATTCGTTGTTCCTCTGTTATATTGTCTTCGGTTTCAAAATAAATAACCGTATTGTTGCTACTTGGTACAAAATCTACTTTTTCAACCAATGCACCTGAAATGTTTGGGCTTTCGTGGTTAAAAGGGAAAAGCGATTGCTTGCCCCACTCAATAGGAAGGTCAGTGAGTTTTACATTGAAAACTGTTTCGTAGAATTTTTTTGCTCGGTCTAAGTTTGCTACATGGAGGTCAAACCAACCAACTGGATTTACATTTGCCATTTTAATGTGATTTTTAAGTTTTTTGCACTGTTGCGATGCAAAGGAAGAATCAATCCAAACGGCAAAATTGTAAAAATGGGACAAGCTTATTTTTTGTCAAAAATCAAAGACATTTTTAGGTCGTCTCCGAAAAACTCCTTCGGTGTCAATCCTGTAAATTCCTTAAATTCTTTTATAAAATGTGCTTGGTCAAAATATTCGTTTTCATAAGCCAAGTCAGTTAGGCTTGTAATCTGTTCATTCAGCAATACTTTCAATGTTGCCTGAATTCTGATTGTTTTCGCTAATTGTTTTGGACTTAAGCCAATGGCTGAAGAAAATTTCCGAGCTAATTGTCTTCGGTTTATGTTATTGCTCTTTGAAAATTCATTCACCGAGAACTGTCCATTTGTGTTGAAGATGGTTTCAATTGTTGATATAACGATTTTGTCAATTATGCGTTTATCAGCTAATTTTTTTAAAAGAAAGGTCTCGATAATTTTAATTCTTTCAGAGGTAGAGTTTGCGTTTAAGATTTGATTGCCAAGATTTACGCCTTCTTCTCCAAATAAGATGGTCAATGGTACCGCAGTGTTTTCCATTTCTCTGATAGGAATTGATGTAAACGGCAAAAATCCATTTGGTTTGAATTGCACAACAAAACTACCTGTTACTCCTATGGGCTCAATCACATAGGGCTTTGTCAATTGTCCAATTAGAAAACATTTTGGTAAAATTGTTATCTCGCCATTTTGTGAATGATGTTTGTAAGTGTCGCCATAATGAAAAATCAATTTCATTGTTCCGTCTGGTACGATAGTGTTTTTGAGAGGTATATTCTCCTTTGCACCATCTAATGTCCAATACCGTTTGACAAATTCCGTCAATTCGATATTTGGCTCAAATGTTTTCGGATTTAACTCCATTATCAATTTTGTACGATGTCTTTTTACAATGACGGCTAACGTTTGTGCTTCTTGCAGTAGCGCGATTTCGAAGCTGCGTGTTGTTCCCGGCACCAAACGTGGAACGAAGCTAACACTTTGAGTAACAAGTCACCGCACCATTGAGCGAACATTTTGTGTAGGCTGTTCGCTTTTCTGACCTGTCGGTGGTTGTGATTCTAGTTAGGAGAATGTAGTCCAAGTTTGTTCCCTTCTGAATCAAGGAATATAGCAAAATATCCACTTTCGTCCGCGTGAACTGTTTTTGGAACAAGTACTTTTCCACCGTTTTTCTCAACCTTGTCAAGAATACCTTGAAGGTTGTCACCGCCATTTAGATATATCGTTACACCTTCAGCCGAAGGTTGGTATCCTTCTGCTTTAATTATAACCCCTGTAACCATTTGTCCTTCATACGGGAATATTCCCATTTGCATGTCTGGCATCTCCATTTTCTCAATTTTCACGTCCAAAATTGCTTGATAAAAGTCCACGGCTCGGGAAAGTTCAGTAGCTGGAATTTCAAAAATTGAAACAAAACTTTTCATATCGTTTATTGATTTAGTTGCTGTCGTGTCTGCGCTTTGTGTTGGTAAGTCTTGGTTTTTTCGGTTTGTGCATGCGCTAGAAAACATTCCAAGTACTACTATGCCTGATAGTATCATTTTTTTCATATAGGTTTTTTTAATTGACGATGCAGATTACAAAGTAGCTTGTTCCAATAATTGTAAAAATGCGACACTAATCCTTTTTGTAGATAGCTGAGGAGAGAAGCATTTTGCCGTCCCGCAAGAAATCTTTGGGTGTAGTTCCGGTAAAGTCCTTAAAATCTTTAATGAAATGTGATTGGTCGTAGTACTCATTGTCGTAAGCGACTTTGGTTAGCTTTTCAGATTTTCGGTTAAGTAACATTTTGAGTGCTGCCTGTAATCTGATTACTTTACTTAATTTCTTTGGGCTAATTCCAACCTTTTTGAAGAATTTTCTTTCAAACTGTCTCCTCTTTGATAAGTCGTTTTTAAGAACCGAAGTAATCGGTGTACTTCCCTTTGTCAGAAGCATCGTGTCAATGGTAGTCTTCACAATACTGTCAATGGTTACCTTATCTTTTAGTTTGCTCAACAGAAATGTCTCAATAATTTTTATTCTTTTTTTTGTGTCAGTCGCTCGTTTAATTTTTCGTCCCAATTCTTGTGAGGTCATTTCTCCAAATAAAAGCTTTAGAGGTGTCTCCTTGTTTGCTAGTTTCTTGATAGGTATTGAAACAAAGTTTGCAAAGCCGTACGGGTAAAAGCGAACTGCGAAAGAGTTAACATACCCAGTCGGCTGAACAAAAAATGGCTTGGTAATTTGTCCAAGAACCATTTCACGAGGTTGTAAGATAAACCTATTTTCGGACGTATATCGTTTTACATCGTCTCCAAGAATGAATATCATTTCGATGCATCCGTCAGGTATAATGAGTTGCTTTTGATAGTCTTCTTGTGCCGGAACCTCCAGAGTCCAATAGCATTTTATCAGCGACTCTAGAATTTGATGAGGTTGGAATGTTTGATACTTAAGATTGTCATCCATTTATCTTAGTCATTAAGTCCTCACTGTCCACGGAGCCAAGCGAATGGCCTACAACGTTTGTGCTTCTGCAGTAGCGCGCTTTCGAAGCCGCGTCCTGACTTTCCGTCCGAAGCGTTTCGCGGAGGCGGGTCCCCGACACCAAAACGTGCAACGAAGATAGCACTTTGAGTAACACGTCACCGCGCTATAGCTGAAGCATTTTGTTGGCAGCCGTTAGTTACTTCATCTCGTAAATTAGTCCCAATGCTCCAATTGTCCGCTCAGTCGTATAACTGTCTCCAGTCTCAAATCTTCTGAACTCCAATTCGCCCACTTTTATCTCAATATTGCGTCCAAGTCTGGTGTCGTTAATCTCAAAGTAATAACGAGTTGTCCCCTTACTTGTGAACTCGTCTTTGTCGATTATTTGTCCACTAATTACCGTCAGTTTTTGTTCTCCAACGGTCCTGTTATAGATACTTAGTAGTCCTTGAGTAACAGCAAAGAAGTAAAGTACCATTCCAGGTATCCAGATTAAGAACTTAAATCCGGTCTTTATTTTAGTCCAGAGTCGAATGTCAATTTGTTCATATATATTCCAAAAGTCGACAGTCAACAATATCCAATATGTCGACATCGCAATTGAAAGAATAATAATTGGTATCAATAGAGTCCCAAGTATTAAATCAGACATTCCAAATTCATTAGATGTCAGCATAGTTTCGGCAACTCCAACAATAAGTAAAATTACAAATGTTGGAATAACAAACTTTTTTGTCTTTTCGATAGTCTCTTCTTTCATACTAATGGCTGCCAACGTGACTATTGGTGTTCGAGCGGGGCTTTCGAAGCCGCGTCCTGTTTGCCCAGCCGAAGCGTTTCTCGGAGGCAGGTCCCCGACACCGAACACAATAAAGATACGAAAACGTTCGATTACGCGTCAACCCCGCTTGACGCAAATACATTGCTGGCAGTAGTGCCGCTTACTCGTTCTATCCACTCCGTGTCCAAATTCAATTTTTGATTTATTTTCAAATACTGTTTCTTGTCCAAGTCGTCAAGCAGGTATATTGAAAAATATTTCTTGTCTGTCGTGAATCCCACAAGATTGTTTAGTGTGTCTTTGTCCTGAAACACGTAATACTCAAGTCCGCTCGATTTAAAAACCCCAAAGCTATTTTCGTCACCGAGTTCACCGTTAAAGTATTGAACTAGCAAATGATAATCGTAAAAACCAATGTTCTTAGGGAAGCTTATAATTTTTTGCTTTCCTTTATCCGCGAATTTAAAGTCTGCAATTGAGTGTTTTCCAGTCAGCACTTCTAAAAAGTTAGTTATCAATTCTTTCAAGTCCTTGGTTGAACTAATTACGAAAAGATATTTGTCCCCGTTCTTAAAGTTCACTTTCAAATTATTGGTCGTCTTGTGAGATTTGTCTTCCTTGTCCTTTGTCCCGAAGTCAATGAGTTTTGAAACTGTGGGAGTGATTCTCCAGTCATACTTCTCACCAAAATAAACTATCGGTATCCCGATCATTAGAAGTGGAATTGATAGTATTCTGAGAATAGGTCTAGCTAAAGCGTAATGGAAAATGCTAAGTGGCAATTTTACAAAAGCGTCCTTAGGATACTTAATGGCTGCGACAATTAAACCCAGTCCAAGTAAAATAAATAGTCCTTCAATAAAATAATTTCGCTCCATTGCTTTACTCCGAATCTGTCCAGCGGCATTACTGCCAACGGTCAGCTAATTGCTGGCTGGCAATTAAACAACTGCGCCCTGTCCAACATGATAAAGTTAATTAAAGAACTACAAACTGCAATTACTCACTGTCCCGCCCGATTGCAATTAGCATTATGTTGTGGGCAGTGGCGGTCTTACTTTATAGTGATTTTAATGGTTTTGAATCAGCTAAATCAACGTCTCTGTCGAGTAGTGTTTTAGAATCGCAACCGACAAGAAACAATAGAATCAATAAGAAGAATTTCATAGCTTTCTGTCGTCTCTGTCCATTAGCCATTGCCCATAATGTGAGTATTTGCGTTCGAGCGGGGCTTCCGAAGCCACGCCTTGTCCCCGACACCGAACGCATTAAAGATACGAAACGTTGGATTACGCGTCAACCCCGCTTGACCCAAATACATTGTTGGCAGTAGTTTTACTTCTTCTTACTAGTTACTTTGGGTGTAACATCTTTTACGGTATTTGTTTTCAATGCATCATCATCAATTATCTGCTCTTTTACTGTAGCAAAGTCAATTGCTTTTAAGTCAATTTTTCTTATCTGTCTATTCCACATTGTATGATAATAATACACTTTGTTCTTTAAGTCAGATGCGGACGTTACCTGAGTTGCACTCACGATGTCTGTTGGTAGATGTTCTTTTGGTACTTGAGCACCTAGGGGGATATTAAAGTTATCCAATATTCTAAAGGATTCAAAAACAGCGTCCATAGACGTTGCTAGTGGGCGACAAGAAGCAGTAAAGGCTGCGGCTCTTACAAACCGAGCGGGTGGAGTAAAGTCTCCAGGTAAGCCAATCAAGCCGGAACCTCCACCAATTGGCTTTAGATTAAATCCCTCTAAACTCATTGGGCTATTCGGACTAGTTGATAGATTGAGATAATTTCTTTGATTGATTAAGTGCCAGTCGTATGTTGGTGAATTTGTGATTACACCAATGTAGGGGTCATATACTTTTACTTCACCTTTGTTTACGATTTCGATTATCTTGCTGTTACCACTTGGGTCAACAATTTTGAAATGAAAAGGAAGTGCTGCTCCTCCAAATTCTTTGTTGTCAACATTTACAACAATAACGGATTTTAAGTTGCCAATTATTTCGTCCACTGTTTTAAACGATGATAACATCCACTGCATCAAATCGCCCACACTCATTGAATTTTCAGCTTTTGAATTATCGTAAATTGCGTATTCGGCAAAATCAGGTAAGTAATAAACTCCCACATAGAGTCCTTCTTCGTTCAACCCATCAGGCCCGTAGGGTTGACCATACGCTGTGAGTGTCACAAATCCATATTTTCCATTCCACTTTTTCCCATTGTAACCCTCGGGTGTTTGTCCTACAAACTTTTTATTGCGTGGCACTACCAAAATCTTGTTGTGTTGCGCATCGTTATGTGCCCATTCTACAGTTCGAGCAACAACAAACCCTCCATCGATAGATTTTAAAGTAATTCCTGTACAAGGATACACACTGGTACTCAGCACTAGAAGCGCCAGATTAAGCGCAATAATTTTTTTAAGTCTATTTTTCATTATGTTTTTTTAAGGGTAAATATTTTTAACGATTACTCAATATTTTCTTTTCTCGAGAAGAAGTAATATTCAATACAGAAAGAAGTATCAATACTGCAATACCAATAAACATCAGGTATTCAGAATGTTTGATATCTAAGGTTATAATTTTTCTCACAATGGCTGTGATTGCAATTAAAAGTACAATTTTAAATCAACATAGTAGTTTGGTGACTTTTAAATGTCTCTACTATTTCAAGAGTAATCAATATATCAAAGAATATTGGAACCCCCGTGAGTCCCAATGGTCTGTCGCTTTGAAAGGAAAATCCACGTATCTCTTTGTAAAAAATATACATCAAGTCGACTATCTCGAATAGGATAAATAGAATGGCGGGAATTGTCAAGACTAAATAAACTAACTTTTCTGTTTTTAAAATAATGTTGTCTTTACTCATAGTGTGTTATGCAAATTAATTACATTCCATTTAGCTATTAAATTCTCCATTTAAAAAAGTCAATTTGTTGCCGGCAAAAATTACTGCCAACGTTTGTGCTTCTGAAGTAGCGCGCTTCCGAAGCCGCGTCCTGTCCCCGAAACCAAACGTGGAACGAAGATAACACTTTGAGCTACACGTAACCGCACCATTGAGCAAACATTTTGTCGGCAGTAGTTGGGCTTCGTCCGTAATTGTCAACCGTCCTTGCATTGTAGTCGGCCGTTTAGCTTAAAGCCCAGTGTTATTAAAGTCAATTCTTTAACTCATAAAATCCACCTTCATTGTTCCATACTAGTTTGTCACGATTTGCGTCCCAAAACTTTTGCCACCATTTGGCATCCTTAGTTTCGTCAATCGTTTTATCTCCAAATAGCATTCCAAGATATGAAAAAGTATATGTGTCCGGATTGCAGTAGCTCGCCTGAGTACCCTTCTCCTTTGGCATTTCATCCAAATGGTAAACGCTTTTTAAGCAGTTCCTTGTGATTTGTTGTTTCTTTGGATTGTCTTGTAAAGAAACAACAAGAGCCTGAACAGCAGTCAAACTAGTTATTTCTGGAATTTTCGAATTCTTAAATTCAATAGGCTTATACTCTTCAACGAATTTATCAGATAAGAAACTTAGCCATTTGTTCTTAAGTTGCTCTAGTTCTTCACTCGTTGAGTGAGTAGTCACAAATCCAAAATTCTTGTTTGTCAAGTTTTGAAGAATTTGATTTGCTCTGCCTCCGACTTTGAACAAATCATTGTCTATAACAAGTCCCTTACCTTCGAATGTTATGTCACCAGTAATTATTCTGTCCCAAATGATTAATCTACTTGTCCCCACTAATTTTGTTTCGATAGAGTTAGCTACTTGGTTAGCAAGTCCCTTTAAATAGGGGTCGTCTTTTGAATAGTTATTTACCGAAGCATTCAAAGTCAAAAAAACAGCACTCCAGCTTTTGTCGTTTAGGTTTTTGGCCAAAAGTTGTGAAGTGGTTAGCTTTTGAGCTTCATCGTACATCTCCTTTGTGTAATTCTCAATATTCTGTTGACTCCACGAAGTCAGTAATCTCTGAGATAGAGATTCATAACAAGATATTGTCAGTAGTATAAATATGAAATTCCTAATCATGTTGCGATTCCTTTGGTGTCTTTTATAAAATTGTTTGATTACTCGTCACTTTGTTGGTGGCTGGGCCGTTCTGATCTGCTATCCTGGAGGCCATCTTAATTGTCGCCCTGATAAAATGTGAATATGTAAATGATAAACAGTCTGGGCGCCTAGAGGATTTGTATTTATTACAATTCTAAATCCTTTGTCTTTAAACGCATATTTCTCAACTGTCTCATTCATTAACTGAAACATTTCTTTCAATGTTTGTTCGTCCACCTCGGTTATATTTTTAAAACGTTGTTTGGGTATAATTAGAAAATGTAGAGGGGCTTCTTTTTCGTCACAGTCAACAACGAATGCAAGTTTGGATTCTAAAATCCATTGGTCTTTGGGAATTAAAAGGAATGGACTTTGTTCAATCAAGGATTTCCTTTTGATTTTCGGTATTTCATTTTCTGCTATTTTCCAATACATCCAGTCGATTGGCTGTAACTGTCCTATACAAAGTCCAACAAGGAAAACAATTCCGATGAATGTCTTAGGATAGCTTTTTAGAATTTTCACTGTTCTCTCTGTAAAGCGTTAAACTATTTTGCCTTGCCACCAACGTGAGTATTTGCGTTCGAGCGGGGCTTCCGAAGCCACGCTTTGTCCCCGACACCGAACGCAATAAAGATACGAAAACGTTGGATTACGCGTCAACCCCGCTTGACGCAAATACATTGTCGTAGGCTGCCCCATTAACCCACACTCTTGTCGAACACATTAATCGTTGTCATTTTTGTTCCAATTTCTTCAGCTTCTCAATCGCATTTTGGTTTTGAGGATCAAATTTCAATGAGAGGTTAAAATTCTTCTTAGCCAGTTCGTTGTTACCCTGAACTAAATACGCCTCTGCAAGACTGTCAAAACCATTTGCGGAATTTGGATAAAGAGTAGTATTTAAGCCTAGAATATTTATTCCTTCTTGGACTCTCCCCTTAAATAGAAGTTGAAGTCCAAGATTGTTTAATTTCCATTCTTGAAGTTCGAAGTCAGGACTGTTCCCTTTTAGAGTTTTGACTAAACCTTCCAAATCCTTATAACCTTGTCCATGCGCAGCTACATTGAAATCTTGAAAACTCAGACTTCTTTTTGCTGGAGTTTTTGATTTTTGAGTAATTGAATTCCTTGTGACTCCGTTTGAGGTAGGGTCGTTGTCCAAAAATTGTTTGGATAATTTGTCATCTTTCAGAAAAGCATTAAGGAAATGTAGTGTGTAATCAGTGACCCACTTATAGGAAGCAATTATTTCCGTGTCGCTTTTATCTTGCCTTGGGTCACGGTCTTGGAAAAGAATTCCCATTGAACTAAAATATGAATGCGTTAAGTCATTAAATTTTAAGTAATATGCTTGACTGTACTTGAGTGAGTCATAGAAACCAAATCGTCTATTTAATGTTGTGTCTATTTTGTCTTCAATCATAACGGGTAAGGGTATGTCCTTTTGTGACATAAACATAAACGGCACGTTTACCCTAGATAGATTAGTGTAGCTCGATGATAAAAGCTTTTCAAACTGATATTTTATACTACCGTCTAGACATACCAACGCTTTTATTCGATCATTTCTCATTTGCGCCAACACATTTAAAATGCCGCCAAAACTAAAACCGATAACGGATAATTTGTCCGAGTCAGCACTTGCTAAAGTCGAAATCTCACCGATTAAAAACTCTATATCTCTAGCTTGTGTCTCAATATCTCTAGTTGTTCCGCCATCGAGAAACCTGTTGTCTGTTCCGCGACTTGGGCAAGAAATGACTATGTATCCATGACTCGCTAGGAATTCACAGAGAGCAAAGTTCTCCACTGACGATGCTTGATAACTTGGAGCATAAATGACCACAGGAAATTTACCGATGATTGGTCGAGTATTAAAATTAGCTTTTGTTTCTAATTCTAATTGTCCTCTGTTATGTTCATTGTCTGAGTAATAGAACCAACTTAGTATTCTCTCATCCGGCAAGCTTTCCCATTCCTCTTCTTGTTTTAAGATGGTCATGTAGTTCTTAACTTTCAAAATGGTCTTTGTTGAAGTCTTTTCTGTGGGATACCAAATACTTATAGAAATTGGTCGGGCTAATACTTTGTTGTCCCAGTCGTATATACGTCTGTATGATCTGGTATTGTCGTCTTTTTTATAGTTTCTAAAACCAACTTCATATTTACCATAGGTCAAATTTAAATTTCTCCCAAAGACCTGAGCCATTGTCACGGCTCCTAAATGAATAAACATTGTTGTCGTAAGTACCGTAAGAAAATTGATTTTGGTCATTATTGATTACTTTATTAAGAGACAACTAAATCCAGATTAACCCCTATTGTACCTTTACACAGTCCTCTTTGTTTCAATAGACAAAAATGTCAAAATGGGGTTGCCTACAACGTTTGGCTTGCTGTCAGTGGCGGGGCTTTGAAACACTCAACTGTCCCGCATGACCAAACGAAATTAAGAAAACAAAACTACAATGCAACACTACACCCCGCCATTGCAGC